>JACCDO010829495.1_pt1 | contig 65836 bp, 67 predicted proteins | sample 7446101 | NCBI WGS metagenome assembly JACCDO01 (sample SAMN15323440, study PRJNA562643) | freshwater metagenome | isolation source: river surface water | place: USA:Blue River Watershed | collected 2017-08-16 | reverse complement strand
TCTCAACATCATTAAATGGGTCAAAACAAAGCCCTTTAATGTCACTATGTTTAGATTCTGATTCTGATTCTGAATTTGATTGTTTTTCACAAAGAAAAACTCCTGAACAAAACTTTCAAGCATCTATGAACAAAAAAACTAGAAAGAAAAGGCATAAGAGAGCACAAAAGCAATTAAGAGCAGTTATTGCTGCACAATCAATCCCACATACAATTAGTGGTTTTGTTTCTACACCAATTCCTACTTCTGTTTCTGTTCCTGTACCAATTTCTGTTCCTGTAACTCAAACTCGGTATCAAACTCAATCTCAAACTCAATCTCAAACTCAATCTCAAACTCAATCTCAATCAATGATTCCTAAATATACTTTAAGAACTAAAACTGAAATAAGAAGCTTTTATAATTATGTAGATTATCTTCGCGCATATGCTGATGAATTAAGTAGAAATAATTTGGCACAAAATGAATCAATTATGACACAAACAACAGGATCAACAACAGGATCAACAACAGGATCAACAACAGGATCAACAACAGGATCAACAACAGGATCAACATCAGGATCAACATCAGGATCAACAACAGGATCAACATCAGGATCAACATCAGGATCAACATCAATAACTTCAAGTGGATGTAGAACAGGACGTTGTGGAGTACCAAGTTCATCTTATTCAACTCCATCACCAAGTGTAAAAACAAGTAGCTCAAATGATGAACTATTTATGCCATCTGGATTTGTATTTGAGAAAAATGGTGCAATTTATTCTCCAGGAATGATGCTTCGTACTTTAGATCCATTTTCGATTACATGCTCTTATAGTGGTGGTGGTTGTGGTCCAATGATCAGTTATGGTTAATTGAAATATACCAAAATCCAAATTTAAAATAAATTATATAATTGATATATTGTTTTTTTATGAAATTTATAATAAAAAATATATAATATAAAATGAATTTGGATTTTAAACCAAAAAATACAGAATTAAAACCAAAATATAATGATTTTATTTCTATTTTAGAACAACAAAATAAAAATAATTCGATATCAAATTCTATACAAAAACAAGAATCAATTTGTATTTGTGACCAAACCTCTTCTGACAGTAATTTATTTAATAATAATTCAGATAAAGATGTTGAGAATGACTCAGAAAGTTTATCTACAACTAATTTAAAAAAATCTGATAATTTGATTAAAACTAAAGATGAACAAATATTAACAAATTCAAAAGATGAGAATAAAAAAGATGATTTAAATAATTTAAAAGAAGATTCTGATAGTTTAATTGATATAGAATATAATAAAAATCAAATTTGGATAGAAAAACCCAGAGATAATGAAAGTATCAATAGTGAATTTAATGAAATAATTAATAGAAATAGAGCTTATGATTTGGATACAAAAGAAGAAAGGTTAAAAAAATTAGATAAAATTTATGAACAAAAACTTATAAAAAATTTATCAAAAGATAAACCGACTAATAAAAAAAATGAAAAAAATATTATAGTAGATGAGGAGATAGATTTGGATGTGGAAAAATTAATTAAAAATTATATTTTATTAATGGAAGAAAATTTATTTTTAGAATGTACAAAAGGGTATAATGTTAATCAAGATTTATATAAATTCAACTTAGATAAATTAAAAAGTAAATTAGGATCATTCAAATTAGATGCTGATAATAATTTAAAAAAATTTAAAAAATTTGAATACGGTTTTATGTATAGAAATTTTTCCAATCCCAAAGTATTTACAGTAAATGATATATCTTATTATTGGAATAGAGTAACTAAGACAGATAATGTTGTAACTGAAAATGAAATCGCGTCTGATGATAAATTTTTGTTATCCTGTTTAAAAAATTTTGTTAATTCAAATAAGTTTAAAAAAAAAATAGGTTCAAGTATTTACAAAACATTTAAAAAAACAGTACAATTAAATTCAAATCTAATTATTGATGTTATTTTTTTTATAAAATATAAATTATAAAATTAATTATTAAATTATTATGTTAACATTAATATATAGTTAAAAATTAATAATGAATACTGATTATCTTGTTCAAGACAAAATTATAAGAGAACAGCGTTTGGATGATAGATTAAGATGTAGACAATGTAAAAATAGATCTTGTGATAAAGTTGGTACTTATGCTAAAGAACAAAATACTGTTTACGATCCTATTAATAATTTAATGTTATATGGAATAAACACAAATATGGGTGTTTTGGGTGTTTCTGATGGTACATGTAATCAAATTAATCCACAAATATTTACTCCTAATCAAATATGTGGTTTTGGTGCTGCTGGTGGTAATCCTTGTAGACCTGATGCTTATGGTATTGAACCTTTCCAATGTGATGAAACTAATTGTGATTATTGTGGATCAATCCAAATAGCAATTGTTATTGTATTATTGGCTATTTTTGCATTATTTTTCTTTTTGAAAAAAAATAGATCAGTTAAAGATCTATAAATAAATCTGTAAAAAATTGAAATTTATATTTAATTAATTTAATTAAATATAAATATATATAATCAATATCTAATAATGCCAAATCAAACAAACCAATCTGACAGAAATGATACACCAAGTATTTTCAAATTTAATGAACCAAAGGATTTAGCTGCATTTATCAAAGCTAACAAATGTGTTGTACTTAAATTTAGTGCATCCTGGTGTGGTCCTTGTAAAAATCCTGAATTTCTAAGAAAATATAGAAATCTTAAATATACATACACATCTGATTTAATTAAATTTTGCGAATTTGATATAGATGTAGATAGTACAATCGTAAATGATACTGAATATTATCAATTTGATATTAAATCTATTCCTCATTTTAAAATTTGTTACGATGGTAATATTGTAACAGACTTTACTGGTGGAGGTCATCTAGATGATATAAAAGAAATTTTAGATGCAGTTAATAAAAAGCATTCGAGCTAAAATATATTAAACAAATTAATCAAATTAATCAAAATAATTTTTATTTTTTATAATTTATCGTTTTATGATAAAATATGTTAACTGTATATATAGGTATAAAAACAACAATAAAAATTAAAAATAAAAAGATTAACGAAAATAAATAATAAAAAAAAGTTTTTAACATTAACCATTTTTTTATAACAATTTTATTTATAAAATTAAATGTGCTGAAAATTCCTAAATAAAATAATAACACGATTAAAATATAAACATCATTTTTACACATAAAAACAATATCTTTAATATATATTGTGTTTGTTAATTCTCTTCTACATATCATGCATTTATTACTATAACTTGTATATTTAATAAAACAATTTGTATGAGTATGAATTATACATCCACAATCCATTTTAATTTTTTCATTTGTTTCATCATAACAAATATAACACGAATCTGGTTCAGATTCTTTATTAAAATTAATTAATTTTTTGATTGTTTTAACTAAATAATTTTTTATTTTTGATAATATTTTTTGTATTTTTATATATATTTTATATAAAAAATAAAAGTTTTGGATTGATATACATATCTAATAAAAATTGACTTTATTATTTGTTCATATATTAGATTAATAAATATTATATAATGAAAAATTACATAGGCTATACAATTAAACTAGTTTTAATACTAGGATTGACATTTGGATTAGTATTTGGTAAAATAGAGGATCCTGTTGCTAGACATGATTCAAAAGAATGTGGAACATATTTGTGCTCAAAGATACCAACTTTGGCTACTCAATATATACAATCAGGTTGTATTGGAGAATTTACCGATTTTATTAAAGAACAAGTTAAAACAGTTGGTTTTGAACATAATCAAAATAGTCATACAACTAATTTAATGACATATAATACAAAAACAAATGATATTGAAGAAAATTGTGATATTTCTGAAATTAATACACCAATAAATATTTTAGCTGTTATAAGTGCCCTTGTCTTAATATTTTCAACAACAATTGGATATTTTTTTGGTAAACATGAGGCTATAACTGCATTACAGGCTAGAATAGATCAAAAAGAATTTTAATTTTTATTTAATAAAAACCTAACGCTTTTTTAAAAAGACTCGAAATAAAATAATCGTTATATACTAGTTTTTCTTCTTCACATTCATGAACCCATTTAAGTTCATCTGATTTCATTTCACTATTGTAAAGTACCACAAAAAATAATTTTGATTCATTTAAAAATTTAGATGGTGTTTTGGAAAAAAAGTTTGGAGTATGTATCCAATATCCATCTTTATCTCTGGTTCCATCGTGTTCTGATGTAAAATGATAATAATCATATCCTGTGTTTTTTAATTCATTTAATGCTTGCCAAATTATTAATTTTCCATAATCATGATAATCTGAATCGGATGATTTAGTTTTATTACTTTGATCCGATTTATCATTAGGTATATTATCCAATTTATTTTTATCATCTAATTTTTTATCAAGTAATTCTAATACTCTGGATACTAAAATACCATTAGGTTTGGATCCTAAAAACCAATTTGATGGATAAAATTTTCCATTTGTACATTGATATCCTGTACATCCAAATCCTACATAATCATATCCTTCATCTAATTTTCTGAATATCGGATCGAAATCTCTCATCACTATTATATCAGAATCTATCCATATTCCACCATGTTTTTTTAACAACGCTATTCTATAATAATCTACTTTTTGTGCTATTTGTAAATCATTAAAATCATCACGTAAATCAGGTAACCACATTTTAATCGATCTCTCATTCAAAATATTTAATTTATATTTTGTACCCAAGTGTTTTTTTATTGTGTCCAAACATAATTTTATAATGGTTGGATATTTTGTTCTATTAACATTTTCCCAATAAACCCATATATATCTTGGTGTATAAGTTGATTTGGCTTGGGTTTGATTTTGTACTTGATTTTGAGTTATAAAATTAGGTTCTGGACTTGTTATTTTATCAGAATTATTATCTGATGATATTGTGTCATCTGATTTTAATTCAGAATTTTGACTATTTGAATCTGTTTTTTGTGATTCTACAATATTATTTTCAGGACCCTCTGATAAAAAATTCTCTACAATACTTTCTATCAAATAATTTGATTTTACTCCATTGTTTTCTATTTGATTTGATATTCTGCTTTTTAAATTAACTTTGATATCTGTATTAGTTATATTATTTGTATTAGTAGTATTTGAAGTATTTGATGTTGTCACAACAGAAATATTTTTATTTGTATCAGTTGTTATGTTATCAAATTCATCTTTTATTTTAAACCAATAAATAAAAACTAATACTAATAATAAACAAAAAAATAATTTCCAATTCATATATTTATATTTTTATATTATATTAGATTGATAAAAATAAAACTTTTTAACTTTTAATCAATATATTAAATCAATAATTTATAAATATTTTATGGAACAAATTAATAATTTAAATCAGTTTAATCAGTTTCAAAATCAAATGAATCAGATGAATCCGATTAACCAGATGAACCAAATGAATCAGATGAATCAGATGAATCAGATGAACCAGATGAACCAATCCCAACCTAACCAAATAAATGTGATGAATTATATAAGATTTAAGGGTTTAGACCTCAATTCCAAGAGGATAGATACAAAAGATGCTCCATTTAGAATTAAATTAAAACAACATCAGGAGGCCTTATTATATAGAGCATTAGAAATAGACAATAAGTTTGTAGGATCAGAATTACCTTTTGGTGTTCTAAGTGATAAACCTGGTTCAGGAAAGACATTTGTGGTATTAGCATTAATATATTATTCAAAAATGTTATTTGGTCAAAATGGTCAGAATGGTCCAAATATAATTGTTGTACCACATAATATATATAGTCAATGGACTGATGCGATAGAAAATTTTTTAGGTAGATGTTTAACATGGAAAACATTATTAGAATATAATGAAATAACTGCATTATTTTCAGATAATTCATTATTGTTCAAGTATGATATTTTAATAACAACACCCTTAAATTATGGTGTATTAGCTTCAACAGTAAATGGTATTGGATGTAATGTAAGAAGAGTATTTTTTGATGAAGCTGATTCTATGAAAAATCTGTTGGTAAATGCGATTAGAACAAAAATGACATGGTTTATTAGTGCGTCAATACAATCAGTTTTTGATCCTAATACTTTAAAAGCTCAAATAGGAGTATATGAGCTATATTTACCAAAATTATTACAAAATGAATGTTATTGTAAAAATGAATTAATTGATTCTGTTATTAAATTACCTGATACTAATATTGAAAAATTTGTTTGTAGAGATATGTATTTGGATAATATTCTATTATATATGTTGGACCAAGAACAAATTAATAGATTAAATGCCCATGATTATTCAGAAATACGAAGTGAATGTGGAGGTCAATTAATAAAAAATACAAAAGAAATTTGTAGAAATATGTATTTGTATTCAAAAAAAGTAGTTAATGATCAGGAAGAGTTGATTAAAGAGTATGATAAAAAGTTAAAATACCCTGGAAGAGAGGAATACAATAGAGTTGTAGAATCTAAAGCAAAAGCTGAAAAAATATTAGGAAAATATATGGGATTTTATACAAATTTAAAAGTCCAAGCTGAAAAAAATAATATCTGTATAGAATGTTGGGATCAATTGATAAATTCTATTTTTGAAAATGATAATTCCCAAGTATTGTATTATAGAACAGATTGTGGAGATAAAATATGTATTGGATGTTATGAAAAAATCAATGAAAAATTTAAATGTGTTGGATGTAAAAATGGTCATTTAAAAAATACATTAAAAGCTGAACAATTCCAAGTTAATAAAAAAATGATTAAGGAACATATGAAAAATTCAATAAATAAATTTGTTTTATTGGAAAAAATAATTGATGTTACTGGTCCAAAAGTTTTAATATATTCTAAATACAAAGGTTTACACAATTTTTTACGAAATTTATCTATTGATAAAGATTTTGAATATAATGAATTAAATGGTGGTAATATTAAACAGATTGATTCTGTATTAAAAGATTTTAAACAAAAACCTAATGTAAAAATATTATTGATTGATGATGCTTATTTTGGTGTTGGATTAAATTTGGAATTTACAACTGATTTTATTTTTATCAATAACTTAAATCCAGAATTAGAACAACAGTTAATTGGTCGAGCTCAAAGATTTGGTAGACAAGATTCCCTTAATATTTGGAAAATTTTTTATAAAAATGAATTTGTTTAGGTTAAATTATATTTTTATTTTGTTACAATAATTATTATAATAATTATTATATCAATATCATAAAATTTATGGAAAATAAAATAAATAAAATAAATAAAAAATATTCTGACCAGATAATTTATACACATTTATCAATTGATATTATTTGGGAAAGTTTAGGACATAAATATATTCCTGATCCTAATTTAGTTTACACAATATTTATTAATGGTTGTTTTTGTCCACCTCACAAAGGACATATTGAATCAATTAAAAATGCTATTGAGGTTTTTGGACCAAATACAAACATAATAGTAAATCAATTGGGTTATTCTAAAAGACATGGTGTTCCTAGTGAAATTAGTAAATATATGATGCAATTTTATATTGAAAAAATATTTGGGTTATCTAATAAATTAAAATTATTTTTTAGAGAACCTAATAAAAATATTTTTAAAAATGAATTAGTTTTAAATTCAGATGTAGTTGTTTTTGTACGTGGAGATGAACTGGGGCTTGATGAACATACTAATATAAATATTAAATTAACTAATGAATATTATATTTATAAATCAAGACAAGTTATTAAATTTTTAAATAAAAAAGGTATTAAAGTAGATTTTTTGTTACAAACAAGACCTATTAATCAGATTAGTTCTACTATTTTTGTTAAAAAACTAATGGATGTATCTAAAGGTGTAATAAAAGATACTACTCCTTTATTTGAATTTATGCCAAATGAATTAACTCTTAAAGATAAAATTTATTTGATTAAAAAAATTATATTAAATCTTAATCTTAATATGAATAAAAATTGATATTGTAAATTTATATATTTGATTATATATAAAATAATCGAATGAGTAATATTCAAATATATGGTACAGTTTATTCTGGAAATGGATGCTTTGGTGATTTTAATTGGATGATTTTGAATCCAATTTTTGATCAAAGTCTATTTATTTTTAATGATAATGAGGAACATCATAAAACTTCTAGAAGAGGTGCTGGTAATGCAATAATTCGCAGGTATAATAATTATTCTGATTTGGATATCCCGAGAAGTTTTGGTATTCCGACTGGTTCAATTAATACTGGGGGATATACTGTTTTTGACATAAAAACTAAAGATAAAATTGATGAATATTTTGTTGAATTACAAGAATTAATTACAAAACATAAATATAAGTACATTTATTATTCATGTGAATCTAGTGGTTTATTGGGTACAAGTATATTTAGAGTTAATCCTAAGGTACTTGAATATATCACTTGTAAAATTCATTCTTTAAAAGCAAATACAGATGGTGTTTCTGAATCTGTTTCTAAATCAGTTTCAGATTCAAATACTATCCAAATAATTAAATCTATAAAATCTTTTGAAAATAATTTTGATCATGATTATTTTGAACAATTTGATTATACTATTAAAAATATTGAAAATGATAATTCGGATTCTAAATCTGATTCTGATTCTGGGTCTGATTCTGATTCTGATTCTGATTCTGATTCTGATTCTGATTCTGATTCTGATAATTCAACTAATTCATCAGATTCATCTGATTTATAAAATAATCAAATTGATTATGATTAAATTTTTTTATATAACAATTTTATAATAAATTATAAAATGAATAATTGTTTAGATTACAATTCTGATTCTAAAAAAACAAATGAATCAAATGGATCAAATGGTTCAAATATAGAACAATTCAGAGGAGGAGGTGGTGGAGGTAGAGGTGGTGGATTTGGTGGAAGTTTTGGACATGATTTAGGTGGTAGCTATGAACATGTAGGTAATTTTTCAAGAGATAATTTAGCAGATAGACGTGGTTTAATTAATCCTTGGGCTGGACTAAATTATGGACCAAATAATTGGGTTGGATCTGGTGCTGGATCTGATGATGTAGATTATTCTGATTTTGTTGAACCACCTGTTTTACCTATTATAACTGATCAAACACAATCAATACCAAAAAATGTAACTATTACTATCAATGAAAACAAAGAAAATTTTGAAGATATTGGAGATATTCTTCCTTCAGATTATAGATTTGAATGTGATTCAATTTCAGATGTTAAAAAAATTGTACCAAATTTATCTACTCTCACTGGATACAACAAATATATTCAATCTGATTCTAAACCATTTTTAATGGAAGATATTATGTTTGGATCTGATTCAAATTCAAATGGTGAAATTAAAGAAGGTTTTAGATGTGGATGCAACTCGGTAAATAGATATAATATCCCTTATGGGTTATCTAATTTTGTTTCAACCAGTCCTAATGAATATATTGAAGGATTTAGATCTGGGTCAGGATCAGATAGATCAGGGTCAGGTAGATCAGGGTCAGGTAGATCAGGATCATATTCAGGTTCAAGATCATATTCAGGTTCAAGATCATATTCAGGTTCAAGAGGAAGATCAGGGTATTCAAGTTCTAGCCCATCAACAGGAAAATCTGGTTATTTGAGATCAAGATCTAGATCAAATTCATCAGATTCATCAGGTTCCAAATCTAGAACCAGATCAAGATCTCCATCTAAATACCCTTCTAGTAGTTATACTGATTCAAGTCATTCAAATTATTCGAATCATTCAGATTATTCAAATTATCCAAATGACAAACCAACAGGATCCAGATACCCAGATAAAGGTGAATGGCATAATGGAAGATATTGGCCATATGGAAGAAAAGGTTGGAATAAAAGAAACAATTGGAACAATTGGAATACATACAACAACTACAATAATTATGGATACAATAGTTGGGATGATGGATTTTATGTAGGAGGTGGACCTTATTGGAATTCATATTGGAACAATTGGCCATATTACGCAAGTCCCTTATTATTTCCCTCAGTAATTTCAACAAATGATCAGATTGTAGAACAGGTTGTTGATGATGTTGTACCCGAACCAGTAACAATTAATAATATTACAATCAATGAAGTTAAACCGCAAGATAAAACAAAAACTGAACAAGAAAAAAAGAAAAAAGCAACAGATTCAGATGATTCTGATTCAGGATCAAGTTCAACAGATTCAGCAGATGGTTTTGAAAATAATGGATCAAGTAACTCAAATGAATTATTTGATGATTTACCACAAATGAATAAATTAAATATATCAGGAGAATCTGATGACTCAAAACAACTTGGTACACCTTTTAAATTAGAAAAGAAAATCAATGACGAAGATGGATTGTTACATGGAAACAATTTAATAGTTATTGTGATTATAATTATATTATTATTTATGTATTTTAGAAAGTAAAGTATATTTTTTATGTTTTTATATAAGATTTTTTATATATAAATTTTTTTCAGAGTACTTTAAATAACTTAAAAATACCGTTAGAACCTTTAATTGAAGCACCTCCAGCATTTTTATGTCCACCTCCACCTAAATCCCTTGTAATAATAGATAGATCAGGTGAATTATCTCCACCTCTAAAACTAAGCCACCATTCATTGCTTTTTATGTCGAATGCCCAAATAACAGCAAAATCAGGTAATTCACCAGAAGACAAATTTTTATTTACCAACATATTTCCTAATTCGGATCTGACTCTAAGTGAAACATTACCAAGTAGCCATACTTTATAAGTTTTATCTTCATGTTTAAACTCAGCTTCAACTGCTCTTTGAATATCTTCAGCTAAATCTGTGTTTTGAATATCAATTATTATTTTTCCTTGTTTTGCTAGATTTTTAATTTTTTGATCTGGATTAATTAAAAGATCATCAAATCTTGATAAATTACTTGGATCAAATATACCACTTTTGTACATCGCGATATTAATTTCTTTAGAATTGGGTAATTCCCATTTCCATAAATCCCTGTCTCCTACATAATTAACGAACCAGGGTCTAGATTGAGTTGGTTGAAAATAATCCCAAGTAATTTGACAACCAGCTCTTTCCATATCAATTTCTACTTCTAAATTTTCAATTGATTCTAATGATTCATTGTTAGAAGTATACATGTCAAGAGCAGATTTATGATGATCTAAAATTGTGACATTTTTTGCAATTTCGCACAATTGAGTTAAAAAATTAAAATCTGGGCATAAATCGACATATAATACTTTTTTACCGGTAAAATTTATAGTTGGATTTTTACCTGCTCTGCATTGAATTGGAGTAAATACATAATCAATTGACTCTAAATAATTTTTGGCACACCATAATGATGTAATTCCGTCAGGACAATTTCCATGGTATATAACGTAATCAAAAGTTTTAGTCATTTGTATGAAATATTATTATTATATTATTATAACTTATATGTAATATATATAAATTCAATTTTTCGTAACAGATTACTTTATTATTATTTATTTTGAAAAATTTGATTTTATTATCTACTAAATTAATTTATTTGATAATATCTAACATATATTAACAATGTTACTTTTGGATAGAATTTATTTTGAATTTATAATAATTTTAAACAATTCAGAACATTTTTTAGATAAATCATTAATTTTCTTTGTAAAATCACTTTTTGTTATAAATTTAATATATCAAATATACGGACTATTTTGGATTATGTATTCAATACTTGTGAGTACTTTAAAAGAAGTTGAAAGTAGACAACAAAATTTACTATTTATAAATATAATTATATCAATTATTAATTACATTTGTATCTGTTTTACCGATAATTTTACTAATATTTTAGAATATATTTATAAGGTCATTGGATTTTATCCAAGTATATTTGTAGTAGTTATTCTATCATTTGGAATATATTGTATTATATTTTTAACATCATATTTTACTAAATTATGTATCGATGAATCAATTAAACAAATTAATATATCGACAGATTCAAAAAATAGGTAATTATTTGATTAAAAAAATAAAAAAATTTGAAATTTATTTAGTAATAAAAGAATATTATAATGGAATAAATATTAGATAAATTTATTTTATAAAATATGGCAGAAAATTTATTATTTTGTTCTAATATTCAATTTGGAATATATAGTTTGGCATTTATAGTTTTGATCTTATCATACATTAATTTACAAAAATATGTTTTTATCTTTACGTTGATAAGTTCAATTGTAACAATAATGTTCAATTCTTTATTATCTGTTCATCAAGATAAAAGTTATTATGAATTTATTAAAATTTTTAATTTTATACAAATGTTAAATCTCAATTGGAATTTGGCATTATCACTTATTTTGATGTATAATAAAAAAGAATTAGAAAACAAAACACCTAAATTATCAAATGAATGTGTTGAGTCTATTAAGGAAATTGTTGGGCAAAATCTAGATGAAAAAACCCAACGTGTATTGATAAGAACTATTAATAAACACCTTATATTGGATTCACATGAATCATGACTACATTCTGATAATTCAAAAAATACAAAAAATATAACTAAAAAAAATTTACATTTAGATCATAACTATAATAACACTGTTGAAATAGTATGATCGTTCAATTTATATAATAAAAGTTTTTATAAAAATTGATAATTCTTAAATATATTGTAATTATTATTATCAAATATAAAAATGGAATGGATTAATTATCTTTATCTCCAGGATCGATCAATCAGTTTATCCACAGTATTATTGGGGTTGCTAATTATGAACTTTTTAGTTTTTAGACCTCCTTACAATCAAGATTTGTTAAATACCATACTTACTAACACATATTTTTATTTGATCATGGTATTGACCTTTAAATTTATTGGTTATATGAGTATGTATGATCCAAAATTCATTTATATGAATTTGTTAATAGATATACCTTTTTCTTTTACAATTTTGAAAAATATTTATTACCATATTAATGATAAACACGAAGAAATTATTATGAAGAATTTTATTTTTTGTGATCCAGATGTTTTTGTTCATGAAGAATTAATTGATAATACTAATGAAGATATTGAATCTGATGAATCTGATGAATCTGCTGAATCTGATGAATCTGATGAATCTGCTGAATCTGATGAATCTGCTGCATCTGATGAATCTGATGAATCAAATCAAACAGATGAAGCTGATGAATCAAATGAATCAATAGAAATTGAGGAATTTGAAGATAAGCAAACAGAATTTACAAATCAGATTCCATACAGTAAAAAAATTCAAATAGAAAAGAATTCGAACCAGACCGAAACATCTGAAAATATTAAAATAGAGAGTTTAGATCCGGATCAAACATTAGATTTGGTTATGAGACTTATCAAAGTTATTAAGAAAGAATATAAGAAGAATTTGATTATTCAAAAGGAAGATTTTACTGAGTTAGATCACATGATTTCGAACAAATTTACTCCAAGAGAGTTTAGAATATTTGTTAGAAATCTAAATCACATAGTTAAAAACAAAATAGAAAGCTTGGAAATAATCGAGTCAGATAATGATCTAGATTATTTAGACAATCATACAACTTTATCAACTCAAGATCAAATAGAAATTATTGATCTAACTAAATAATATATATTAGGTTATTTAGTTATCAAGTAATTAAGTAGTTAAGTAATTAAATTAAGTAAATTTATATAAAAGAAAGAATATTTAATTAATTATAGTAAATTAATCAATGAGTAATCAAGAATCATTAAATTCAGAAAAAGAAGATTTTATTAATATAAACGAAACAGATAATTCTATACATTTTAATGCAGGAATTAATCATAAATCAATTTCTACCCTTATAGAAAAGTTATTACAACTACAAGATAAAATTCTTAAAAAACAAAAAAAGGTCAAAAGGAAACTTTCTGATTTAGAAAATGACGATGAATATGATCAGTTTAAATTTTCAGTTAATCCAAATCCGATCAAGTTATATATAACATCACCAGGTGGGTTGGTTTATCAAGTATTTTCAGCAATAGATACAATTCAAAGTTTAAAAGTACCAGTTCATACAATTTGTAAAGGTTTTGTTGCTTCAGCAGGTACTTTATTAAGCTTAGCTGGTAAAAAAAGATTTATAACAGAAAATTCTTATATGTTAATTCATGAATTAAGATCAGGTACTTGGGGTAAATTTTCTCATATGGTAGAATCAGTTGAGAATTCAAAACAGTTAATGGATCATATTAAATCTTATTATTTAAAAAGAACAAAAATAACTGCAGAAGAACTGGAGGAACAACTTAAAAAAGATGTTACTTGGAATGCACAAAAATGTCTTGAAAAAGGTTTAGTTGATGAAATAATTAGATTTGGTAAAGATAAAGATGAAAAAGAAGATAAAAAAGATTCTGAAAAAAGTGAAAAAGAAAAAGATAACAAAAATGAATCAGGATCTGATTAAATTATTATATAATTTATGTTTTTTTATAATGTTTTTTATAATGTTTATTACAATTAATTATTTTTAATTATAATAATATATATAACGAAATGATTAACTTGATGGTTACAGGAGGATGTGGATTTATAGGATCAAATTTTATCAATCTAATACATAAATCTAATAAATACAATATAATAAATTTTGACGCAATGTATTATTGTGCTGATGAAAATAATGTTGAAAAAAATATTAGAGACTCTACGAATTACAAATTAATAAAAGGTAATTTATGTGATAAAAACTTTTTATCATATGTAATATGTGAAAATAAAATTACACATGTGATACATTTTGCGGCACAATCACATGTACAAAATTCATTTGATGATTCTATGCAATTTACTCAAGATAATATTTTGGGTACTCATACATTATTAGAAGTATGTAGAATATATGGTAAAATTGAAAGATTTATACATGTTTCTACCGATGAAGTATATGGTGAATCTATGTTAGATATAAATGAAAAACATAAAACTGAAAATTCCGTATTGTGTCCAACAAATCCATATGCAGCAACAAAAGCAGGAGCAGAATTAATTGCACAATCTTATTATCATAGTTATAAAATGCCAATTATTATTACACGAGGAAATAATGTTTATGGTCCTAATCAATATCCTGAAAAATTAATCCCTAAATTTATTAAATTACTTAGTGAAGATAAAAAGGTTACTATCCAAGGTGACGGATCATGTGTTAGAGCTTTTTTACATTCATATGACACTGCAAAAGCTTTTGAAATTATTTTAGAAAATGGTTTGATTGGCGAAATATATAATATTGGATGTGATGAAGGTATGGAATATTCTGTTCTTCAAGTAGCTAAATTACTTATCAAAATGATGAAACATACTGAGGACTATGATCAATGGATTGAATGGATTGAAGATAGACCGTTTAATGATTTACGTTACTATATCTCTAATCAAAAATTAAAAGATTTAGGTTGGAATATTACAATTAAATTTGAGAAAGGTCTAGAAGATTTAATCTAAAATAAATAATAGATTCAAAATTATATAATTTTTTAAATTATATAATTATATGAGTAAAAAAAATTTAATTAATAATTTTGTTTATTCTATTCCCAAAATAATATACAAAATAAATAATATTGAACTTAAACTATATAATTCAAAATTTAATAATTCATTTTATGATGATTTTTATGATTATGCACATTGTACTTCTGATTGGGTTTTAAAAAAAAATAATATTAATTATGAAAATAATATTAATTACTATGAAAATAATTTTAATTATAAGTATAATATCGATTATTATGAAAATATTATAAAATATTACAATCCCTATAAAAATATTTATGTTATAAATTTGATTCCATATACAAAATTTAATAAAAAAATAGATGATAATTTGAAATTAAAATTATTATCTAATTGTACAAATAATTATTTGAAATATCAAATCTAATATAGAAACCAAAATATTTCTTGATACCAAAGTAAGACTCTTCTATTTTTAAAGTTTTTATTATTAATTTGAAAATTTTTAATAGTATCCGGATTGTGTTCACTTAACATAATTTTTTGTGTATCTAAATAGTCTATAATATTTTTTAAGTGGTGATAAGTTACATCTAAATAATTTGATATTTTTATTATAGAGTTCTCATCAAATTTATATCTAAAATATCCACCAAAACTATATAACTCTGTTGGGAAGGGATGATATTCGTAAAAATATTGATCATTTCTCAGACTTTCATTAAAAATTAATTCAGAATTAATATAATGGATGTTGTTTATTACTTTTATATTTGCAACAAATGTATTGAATTTACCTTTTTCTTTGCCTTCTAATATAGTATTATTATTAACTGTATTATTAACAAATTCAATTTGTTGAAAAACATTTTCATCAACAATACATCCATCTTTATATTGGTATTCTTTTGATTTTATACATTTAAAATTACTAAAATTTTGGAACTTTTTAATGTTTTTTCTTATTGAATTGTATTCTGTATAATCATTTTGAATTTGTTTTGAAATTAAATATAAATCCCGCGTTGATTCGATCTTGTTTGTGTCTATAATATTTCCAAATCTGTAACCGATAACTACCTGAGATAATATGGATATCAATGTAACTAATATATAAGGGTTGTACATAGTTATTTTATATTTATAATTAAATATATGTAAATATATATAAAATTCAATTTTTATTATCTTTTGTTTATTTTATTAAATTGATGTTTTAATTTGTATAAATCCCTAACTGAGTTAATATAGTTATTTTCTATATTAGGATTATACATTTCTAATTCATTGGTAATTTTAATATATTGATCATTAAGATAAAATATATTTGATGCTATTGTATTAAAATAATTATGTAATTCTGATAAAAAATAATTATTTATTAATTTTTTTGACACTACTTCATTATATTTTTGAGGAGTTGATATATCTTGTTCAGATGGTAAATCACGTGTTATTAATTTAGTACTTAATATTAAATTGTCTTTTTGATACTGGTCTTGATCTTCATCACTAATATTTTTAATACTAAAAATATTTTTATTATTTTCATTAAAAGTATTTAATTCATTTACTGCTAGTATTTTTTGACTTACTATTATACATTTTTTAATAGATTCTTCATAATAATCGAATTCTATTTCAGGAACAAGTTCCCTATTGTAAACCAATTCTTTAATATACATTAAATTGTCCAACCAAGTGATATCTACTCTATTAATTTGACCATCTATTCCATATCCACTTATTGTGTGAATATATGTTTTTAAATCCAGATAATTTTGCATTTGTTCTGATATCTCTAATATCATCTCATTAATCTGATCTAATGATTGAAAATCATCAATATTGTATGTTTGTTGATTACCATAGCTGTATGTTTTAACAGTGTAACAATTGACCATTAATATATTAATTGTCAATAGTCCCAGTATATAGAATATATTTTTTATTTGCATTTGTTATTATTTAGTATATAATTTAGATAAATCTTAACTAATCTGTTCAAAATTCAAAATTTATTATAAAAATCAAATATAAATTAACAAGCAAATATTACTGAATGTCCAGTAATAAATTTATTTGATACTATACCATTTTCCTTAAAATATACCTCAGTTAAGCTCCAATCATATAGTTTTTCATCAATTCTTAAATTCAAAGTACTAGATTTATTTATAATTTTATAATATATATCATCTAGATTATCAATATCCGGTTGTGGTTTTGAAAATAATCTTTTAATATTACATATTTTTTCTTCCATTACGGCATATTCTTCAAATTCAATCAAAAGTATAATTTTTTTACCAGTGTATTCACTTAATTTTTTTGATATTTTCATCAGGTTATTTGATTCATCATCATCGATATCTAAATTTATTCCTAATAATTCTTTACATAATACTATTATATTTCTTATATTTGTAAATAGTTCAGCACCATCACATCTATAATAATCAAAATATGATCTGTCTGAAACAAATTTAGCCCATTCCTCTCTTTCATTTTTACCATCAGGACCTAAATAGTATGATGAATTTCGATAAATTTTAGGAAATCTCTTTATCCATTCATTTAGATCCGGATTAATTTTTATTAACTCGTTATCTTGGTTTATTACCCATTCTGAATAATTATTTTCTTTTATTTGATCTTTGGAATAAAATATCAAATGTAGAAATCTTAAAAGAGAAGATTCCATGCAATCAGTATAGTCTCTTCCATTATTTTGAATTGGTATACATTCAGTAGTCTCTAACATTTTTTTATTAATTTTATATAATAAACTAAAATTATCAATTTTTTATTTTGTTTATTTTTGTAATAAATAAAAATTAAAGGATTTTATAAAATCTTATAATTTTTTGGGTTGCTGGAAGTGGGATTCGAACCCACGAAGCTAACGCACGAGAACTTGAGTCTCGCCCCTTTGACCGCTCGGGAATCCCAGCACTAGTATGACTACTACCTTGTAGTCATACTATTATATGTAACCAAATCTTTAAACCATTTTATATCTGAATAAAAATATTTCTTAATAGGATAAATAAATTAAATAATTAAATTTACATCAAAGCAGAATGTCCAGTAATAAATTTGTTTGACACAAGATCTTCTTTTGTAAAATAAACTTCATATAAATTCCAATTGTATACATCTGAACCTACTGTCAAATGTAAAATAGTTCGTTTGTTTAGAACTTTATATGATGATACTGGTAGTTCATTGATATCTGTTTGTGGTTTTGAAATAAAGTTAAGAATTCTACTCAAGGGCATGTTTAAAATATCTTTTTCCTTATAACCAATACACAATTTAATATTTTTACCAGTATGATGACTAAGTGAATTGGATATTATTCTTAAATTTTCTGGTTCAGAATCTTCTAAATTCAAATTCATCCCCAGTAATTCTTTACACATAATAATAATGTTTCTGATGTTTGTAAATAATTCTGCTCCATCAGTTCGATAATATTCAAAATACTCTCGATCAGATACAAATTGTGCCCACTCTTCCCTTTCTTTAGCACCTAGTTTTAATTCTTCATCGTCTGATCCCTCCAAATAATAAGATGACTTTTTGTAAATTTTAGGATGAGTTCTAATCCATTCGTTTAGATCTGGACTAATTGTTATCCGAGATATCATATTTTCTAGGTCTGATCCTTCATTCTCTTCATTTGATCCTTCATTTGATCCTTCATTTGATCCTTCATTTGGACCTTCATCTGGTTGAGTTACCCATGTTGAATTACCCTTTTGACTAATTTCATCTTCTGAACAAAAGATTATATGTAGAAATCTTAGTAGAGAAAATTCCATGCAGTCTGTATAGTTTCTTCCTTGGTTTTTAATTGGGATGCATTCAGTTGTTTCTAGCATTTTATTATCTTTAATTATACATTATTAATTAAACTATTTTAAATTTCAAATTTTATTTTGTATATAATTTTTGATTATATTGATTAAATTTATAGGGTTTAATAAAATCTTATAAATTTGTGGTTGCTGGAAGTGGGATTCGAACCCACGAAGCTAATGCAATGGAACTTAAGTCCATCCCCTTTGACCGCTCGGGAATCCCAGCACTGGACTGACTACTACCTTGTAGTCATACTATTATAAGTAACCAAATCTTTAAATCATTTTAATTCAATTAATTTTTTAATTAAAAAATACTTATTTAATAAGTTAGAACAATACAATCATCTTGGTCTTCAATAACTATTTCTTTTCCATCAATAATTTTGGTTTTAACATATACAGAATTTGTATAAAAATAGGTTCCAAATAAAATTAAAAAAAACATTATTTATATAATAATTGAAAAAATAAAATTGAAAAAATAATAATTAAATAATATAATTAAATAAGATGAGTAAATATTCAAAGTTAATAGGAATATTTGCATATGAGACCAATAAAGATGGATATCCTGTTAAAAAATATAATTTGGTTAATATTAAATTTGGATATCAGAGTTGGAATTATGTTATTTATAGATCTAATTTAACCTATGATAAAATGGAAAGTGGTTATGATAATAAATTTCAATTAGAAAGTTATCCAGATTATATTGAAATGTTTTTTAATTTATTTGGTACAAATAAAATTTCAATAAACAATTTGAATGAATATTTTTTAATTTTTGAAAATAATAATTATTATGCATATAATTTCAAGTTAAAAGATCAACAATTTATTAGTCAAGATGCAGTAGTAAGTTTTTTATTAAATTTCAAATCTGATATATAAAAATAATGTTTTTATATAAATTTACATCAATACTATATATTAATTGTTTAATGAGTCTGTATAATTTAATAAAATCTTTAGAATTGGTTGATAATTTACCAAAACCTGAATTGTATTCAAATGTTAAATTGATATCTGATTATGTTGAACCAAATCTTTCTTCATTAAATAAAAATGATTTAATCAATTTGATTTTGGGTCTTAAAATTTATTTAAATAATAAATCTACATCTGCTTATGATTCAGATACATTTATGTTTGGGGATCAAAAAATTAAATTGGATAAAGAACAATTATCAATAGTTAAAGCTGATCCGGATTTAAATATGAGGGTTATTGCTGGAGCTGGTTCTGGTAAAACCACTACTATTTTGTGTAGGGTAAAATATATTTTAGATAATTATACCACCCCTGATAGAATTTTAATCTTAACATTTAATCGGGACTCTGCACAAAATTTAAGAAACAGGATATCTAGTTTATTTGGTTTTCCTATTCATATTCAAATTTATACAATCGATGCCTTTTGTTTAAAATTAATAAATTATTATAAATATGATACTGATATCAAAGTATTTTCTCTAAGTGAATATTCTAATACTGGTTTAAATTTAATGAGTAAATATGGAAAAGAAATATCTTCCCAATATAAATATATTTTTTTTGATGAATTTCAAGATGTTAATGATGTACAATTTTCTATTTTAAAAATATTTACTGATAATGGTTGTGTTTTAACAGTTATTGGAGATGATTGTCAAAATATTTATCAATTTAGAGGTACTAATAATTATTATATGATTAATTTTGACAAAATAATCGATTCGAAAACTTTTAAATTAACTACCAATTATAGATGTGGAGAAACAATTATTAATATTGCTAATCGATCAATTAGTTTTAATGAATTACGTATTGAAAAAAAAATGAATGCTTATAATAAAAGTAAAGAAAAACCTAAACTAGTTATGTGTCCTACTGAATCTGATTCTGTTGATTATATTTGTAAAAAAATTTATAATTTTATTGAATCAGGTATTTTATTACACAATATTGCTATTTTATCTAGAAATTCATATCCTCTTAAAATGATAGAAACTGAATTTACAAAAAGATCTATTGAACATGTTGCATGTATTACCGACAAAACTACTGATGATATTAAAAAAATACTTGTCCCTAATAAAATTGCTGTTACCACCATTCACAAATCAAAAGGTTTAGAGTGGGATGTTGTTTTTATTTTGGGATTGTCTCACGAACACTTTCCTGAGCATCTTAATAATAATATTAGAAATATTGAGGAAGAAAGAAGATTATTTTATGTTGGAGTTACTCGTTGTAAAAATAATTTATTTTTGGTTGCAAATAAATCAGAATTACCCCTAAGTATATTCATTAGAGAAGTTTATGATTTATTATCTAATGTTAGATATAGGGGTGCCGAGAAAATTTTAGATTCTGATTTGTTTTCTGGATCTGATACAGAATCAATTACTAAAGAAAGTTATGGTGTTAATGAATTAATTTCTTTGTTAACTCCAAATGATCTACATGAATTAAGAAAAATAGATTTGTTACCTAATATTGTTCCAAATAAAAAAACTTTTGTCGAATCAGAAATTAAATTTCAATTTACTAAAAAAATTAAAGAATATTCTTATGAACCAGATTTAGGAGAATTTTGCGACAGATATATTACTAGAGGTATTATTTCAAAATTAAACGATCAATTTGTTGATTTTGATACTGAACAAATTATTAAATGTGAAAAAACAAACCAAAATCAAAATAATATTAATAATCAAAATAATATAAGAAAATTCACATATCCTCCTAACGTTTTAAAAGAAATTGATAGATCTTATTTACTTGTAAAAAATAACTCTATTTCCAATAGAGATTTGTTAAAAGAAATATATTGGATTTCTCTTTGTAGAAATTTTTGTAATGATAGAAACAGATTGGCTTTCAAAAATATTTATTCAATAATTGAAGAAAATTTATTAGTTAATTATCAAGCTGATATTAATCAACCTGACCAAATAAAATTAATTGATAGATTAGATATGGTTATTAATCAATCTGTTCTTAAAACTAATCCTATTTGTAAAGTAAATGTAAAACACACTTTTATTACTAAAAAAGATCCTGATAAAAAATGTAGAATAAGTGGAGAAATTGATATGATTGATATTGAGTCTAATAATTTAATTGATTTCAAGTGTTCTGAATCAGAATATAAATTAGAATGGATGGTTCAGTTGTTAATTTATTATAGTTTGTTAGATAAAAAAATAAGAAATTCTATTAGTGTTTTATCAATTATTAATGTATTTGATGGTCTAATGTATAGTATAGATATTAAACCCGGTTATCAATCTGATAAATTAATTAGATTTTTAGAAACAAAAATTATTAATGATCAACAAAGTATTAGACCTAAACCATCAATTTGTTTTGATTCTGTTGATAAACCTGGATTAATATTAAAAAAACAACCAGAATTAATTTCTTTTAATTATAAACCTACACAAGAATATTTTATGATTTTAGATACTGAAACTAGTGATTTTAATGGCGATATTATACAATTAGCTTGGATTGTTTTTGATAGTTCTAATCAAAATAAAATTATTTCCAAACATAGCTATTATATTAAAGACAGATTAACATCTAAAGATTCTTATCTTGTTCATAAAATTTCTGTTGATAAATTAAGAAATTGTGGTGAACTATTTGATAAAGTTATTAAATATTTTATTCAGGATTTGGAAAAGGTATCAACTGTAATTGGACATAATGTTTCTTATGATCTTAGATGTATTATTAAAAATTTAAGAAAATATGACATTATTTTGTATAAAAATAATGAATTAACTATTGGAGATAAACAAATACATAATGTTTTTGATTTAATTGATATTCAATGCACTAAAAAATTATCAGGGGGTAAATCACTTGATTCTTTGTATACAGATTTATATAAAGAAAAAATGTTGGATGCTCACGATGCTCTTGTTGATGTGTTATATACTTATAAGTGTTATATTAAATTGATTGAAAATATTAATAATTTGGAAAATAATAATCAAACTGATTTAATTAATCAATTTAATGATATAAAAATTGATTAGAATTTACTAAAAAATTTTGATTTAAAATATATGTAATATTAATTATTTATATAACAAAATGTCAGAATCTACTACTTTAAATAAGTATTATTCAATTGTTAAATCTGATGGTAAAATAGATATTATTGTAAAAAACAGTAATACTTCTAACCCTGATAACAATTTTAAAATTTGTGCTGAAAAAAATTCTTCAGGTAACATAGTGATTTATATGGAAAAAGATTTTAATTCATATTTAATTTCTAAAATTAATAGTATTAACCCAATGATGGGTATGATGGCAAGTATGATGATCCATGTATTCCAACCTGTCGAAGTTAAATTAGATCTGGTTTCTAGAAAACTTGTTGAAGCTAAATTTGGATCATTTAGTGATCATTCTGTTGGTGATCAGGATATTGATCGTGATACAAATTTTAATTATGAAAATTTATATGAATTCTTTAATAAAAATCTTGATCCTTTTACTAGTGATATTAATATTTCCGATGAAGAAATGAATAAAATTAAAAGTTTGGACCAATTCGGATTATTAAATATGTTGAAATCTAATGATCAAAACGAATCTGATGAACAAACTGAAAAAGATGATGAAGATGGTGAACAAACAAAAGAAGAATCAGATAATTCAGATGATTCAGATGATTCTGATGATTCTGATGATTCTGATGATTCTGATAATTCTGACAATCAAGAAAACAAGACTAGTGGTATTGATATTAATGATATGGCTAAAACAAATCCACTCTTTAAAATGTTGGGTGATAAGACAGATTTTAATGAATTATTCCAAATTATTAATTCATTAGGTGTAGAAGAAGATCTTGATGAAACTATTGTTAAGAATAAGAATGATAATGATAATCATAATGATAATCATTATGATAAAGAAAACAAACTAGAAAATAACACAGAGTTTACTAATTCCAAAACAACAAATCCCAAACCAAATAATATGTTTGATTTAAATTCATTAAGTTCATTAATGGGAGGATTAAACTTAATAAATGGATTAGATAAATCTAAATCTAGTTCTGGTAATCAATTTGGTTCTGAATCAATATCAGAATTATTTGGAAATATTAAAGATATGTGGTCAAATGAACAAGATCAAGAAGAAGATTTAGATGATTTCATTGTGAAAGATGATAAATCAGATGATAATAATGAAGAGGATGAAAAATATGAAGAAGAGGAAGAAGAAGAAGAAGACAAAAATTCTGATTCTAATAATAAAACAAATACCCAAACAGAAAAACTTTCAACATACTTAGGAAAACCAGTATCATCATTATCTTTTGAAATGGTAATATTAGACAATGATGAAAATAAACAGATCCGTAATGAAAATTTAGAAAGATTAATAACTCCTGAACAATACCAAGATTTTATCACCAAAATTGAAAAGGAATATGAGGGACAAGAAGAAATTTCAAGAAATATTGCTGCTCCTCAAATGTTAGCTGTTTTAAATATTGTAAGAAAAGTAAAACAAAATGAATCTGGAGAAAAATATATTTGGAACAAAATATCAAATAGTAATAAAAATGGTTCTAATGTATATGAATTTTCTATAGGATATGAAAATTTTGTAGAATTTAAAGAATATATTTTATCACTTTCTAATTTGTAATTTTTATAAAAATTGATTTTTAATTGATTTTAATATTAGTATATATATTAAAACATTATCAAATATGCCTAAGAAACCTATTACAAAGACATCAAACTTATCTAAAACACAAAACACAACTAAAATTACACCAAGAGAACAAATTAATAAAATTATGGAATCAATTGAAGATTCGGATTCTGGGTCTGGATCGGATTCTGGATCGGATTCAGAAACTGATTCTAAACCCCAAACTAGATCCAAAAATATTATAGGATCTAATAGATTTGGTTTGATTATGGAAGATTCTGATGATTCTGGATCTAAGTCGGATTCTGAATCGGAATCAGAGTCTGGTTCTTCAGACAATTCAGATAATGATTCTGTTTCAGGATCAGAAGATGATTCAGTGGTTGAACAAGTTGAACAAGTTGAACAAGTTAAAGAAATTGAACAAGTTGAACAAGTTGAACAAGTTGAACAAGTTGAACAAGTTGAACAAGTTGAACAAGTTGAACAAGTTGAACAAACTGAACAAACTGAACAAACTGAACCAAAAACTAATGTTAAAATGAACAAAAAACAACGAGATCAAATTAAGCGCGAAAAGCTTGAAGCGAAGAAATCCACAAATGGATTACTCCAATTAGGTTCAGAAATAACTATTGGACTTGGTTCAGGTGCATCAAACAAATCTAATTCAGATAGAACAGATAGATCTGAAAGACCCGATAGATCAAATAAATCAACAGTTTTCTCTGGTTCAATTGAAGTATTAGTTGAGGGTAAACCTTTGGTTAATGAATCTAACATAGTTATAAATGATGAAACCAAATATGTACTTATTGGTAAAAATGGTATTGGTAAAACAACTTTGATCAATAAAATTTACGAATTAATATCACCAACCACAGATATTCTGATGATAAAACAAGATATAGAAATTGAAAACTCTGATGATACTATAAGTGACTTTATACTTGATGCAAACCCAGAATTAAATACAATTTATAAAAGAACAAAAGTTTTGGAACAATTTGATGAATTGGATGAAGAACAGAATAAAGAATACGAAGAGCTATCAAATCAACTGTATGTTGGTGAATGGGATAGATTTGAAGCCGAATCCAAAAGAATATTAAAGGGTTTAGGTTTTAATGATCCAACAACACAAGTAAAGCTATTATCAGGAGGTTGGATGATGAGATTAGCATTAGGTAAGGCTTTATTAAGGTGTCCAAGAGTTTTGGTACTAGATGAGCCGACAAATCATTTGGATTTAAATGCAGTAATTTGGCTAACTAATTATTTGTACAATTATAAAAAAACACTTATTGTAATAACACATCAAATACATTTGACCAATACAATTGCTGATACAATTTGGTATATTGGTGATCCTGAATTAACCGGAAATAAGGTTTATACTATTAAAGGTCGATATGATAAAGTAATTAAGATGTTAGAATTTATGGAAATTGAAACAAATAAAAACTATGAGAAATTTTCAAAAAGAATTGAAGAATTTAAAAGAAAATCTACTCCTAAAAAGGAAGTAGAAGAATTTATTAAAACAAATGGTGTACCAAGACCACGTAAACCATATGCAGTTAATATTGATTTTAATGAAGTAACTCATATATCATCATCAAACATTATTGAATTTAGAAATGTGGATTTTGGTTATGGAGAAGAAAATATTTTAGAATCTGTTGAATTTGGTATAAGTATGGGAACTAAAAATATTTTGGTCGGTCCTAACGGTGTTGGTAAAACTACTATATTTAAAATGGCAAAAGGTTTGATTGAGCCAAGATCTGGAGAAATATTACGTGATTCCAGACTAAGAGTTGGTTATTATCATCAACAAATTATTGATAATTTACCCTTGGAAAGTACCCCTATCCAATATTTACAATCTATTGATTCTACTATGAATATTGGATCTTGTAGAAGAATTTTAGGTCGATTGGGAATTAATAAATTGGACATAATAGATTTACCCGATACCAAGATATCATTATTATCAGGTGGTCAAAAAGCAAGAGTTTCATTATCATCAATTATTATGACTTCTCCCCATCTTATTTTACTTGACGAACCTACTAACCATTTGGATATGGAAAGTATTGATGGGTTAATCAAAGGTATTAATGAATTTAATGGTGGTATTGTACTAATTACACATGATATGTATCTGATAGAATCAATTGAATCAGGTCTTATTTATGAAGTTAAAAATAAAAAAGTTACAAGATTTAACGGTACTTTTGATGAATATTGTGAAAAAGTTATTACTGAGTAAATTTTATTTATTTGAAATTATTTAATTTATCCAATATGTTTGATCATTTGTTGTTTATAAATAAATTTCATCCTAAACAAAATTTATTTATAAAACTTTATTATAAAACAAATTAATGTTAATAAGTTATAATCCTAATTATTATGTTCATTTTAGTGGATCCACGAGTAAAAGTCATATACCTGAAATTAAAATATCAGGTTATGAACTTAAAATATTTAATCATATTGATGGAGTTACTATTGAAAAAAATGGAATATTAACATTTGGTCCAAAAGTAGTCCCAGGTAATCATTTGATTCAAATACAATTATTTAAAGAAGGTAAACTTATAGAAAATACTAAAATCGTGTTATTTGTTAGAAAAGATGACCAGATGACTAAAACAAAATCTGTAAAAAAAACTGTAAATAAAAAAAATATTGGTAGTAAAAAAACAAAAACTAATAATATTGTGTCAAAAAAAATTAATGTAACTAAACCTAAATTAATAAATAAAAAGACATCTAGCGATTTCAAACCTAAAATTAATCTTGGAATGTTTAAAAATTTATTAGCTAAATTAAATTTTAAAAGTAAATTATTTGAGTTAAGTGGCTTAGTTATGAACAATTATATTTTAATGATTTTAATATCCTTTTTAACTTCTATTTATTTACTTATTGATCAAAATTTACTTGATAATATTATTAATGAAAAAAATATTTTGTTTATTAAAGAAGAAATTGATAATTCACTTAGTAATATTAGTGTTAATTTGATACCTGTACAAATATTAGAAAGTATAAAAGAATCATCTAGTGTTATTGAAAATACTGATTCAACCCATAAAAATAATGAAATTAAAGTTAAACCTATTATTGAACCAAAACAAAATAATATGGTTTCTAGAAAGTTTTTAATCTAATTGTAATTTTATTATTTATTAAATTTATTATTTATTAAATTTTATTATTTATTAAATTTTATTATTTATTAAATTTATTATTTATTAAATAAACCAGAATAAAATTCTATTTATAATTATTTGATATATATTATTCAAATGCTTAAAATCAAATACATTAAACCTAATGAAAATGAGTCTCCTGATGAAATTTCAATTTACAATATGAAAATGGCAGATAAATACAAACATTTACAAGCATTTTGTCAAAGTTCTATTTCATGGTTAAAAAATGATCCTGACAGAAACTTTCAAGATTTAGAAAATTTAATAAGAATCCTAGAATTAGATACTCATCTGATAGCAAAACCTTCTAAATTAGAAGAAACTGAAAATTTTGTTATTGCATTGCCAAATAAAATTAATGATACAAACAAGTATGAATATGTGCTTTTAATTTCTTGTAAACCAAAAGAAGAAGCTATTAAAGAATTACTTAGTTACCATGATTCATATGAAACAAATTTATCCAAGTTATCAGCAACTGGTACACTCACAGTCGCAAATAAACAAATAAAAATTGATGAAATTGCTGGGGTGGAAAAATCATCTTTAGACAATTCAAATGAAAAACTTATTGAAAAATGCGAATTAAAGTATGATTTTGAATTAGTTTCAGATATTGAATCACTCAATATTATTATTGAACAAATTAAAAATGAAAAAGGTGTGGAGCCAAAAAAAATGTTATGCGGTAAATTTGGCGATAATAATGTGTATTCATTGGCTATTGATGGTCAAATTGTTAGTCCAATTGGTTGGATTGAATATTCTATTGATAAAATAGAATTGATAGATTTTAGAAAAATGAAAAAGATTTAGTTTTTGGTTAAAAAGATTTAGTTTTTGGTTAAAAAGATTTAGTTTTTGGTTAAAAAGATTTAGTTTTTGTTAAAAACATTTAGTTAAAACTAAAAAAATTTTTATTATAATTCAAATATATAATTATAATGTATTTATTTGAATACGATCCATTTATATATAAATTTATTAACACCCGAGAGTATATAATATTTGAAGCATTTTTAGATTCAAATAATTTTGTTGATTCAAAAGTTAATATATATTTTTCCAATAAATATTTCAAAAGCACATTAACATTAGTAAAAGATCAATCTGATAAAAACAAATATACTTATACAATTGAAAGTTATGCTCCAGTATTAAAACAATATTTAGGTATGATTGAATTTACTGGTGAATATAAAGATATCAATCCTTGTGTAAATGTACAAGAATTTACAGTAACAAAATCATCTGGTATGTTTGATAAATTAGATAAGGTAATTATTGATTATAGAGATAATGTTAATAAATTATACTTTGTAGGTAGCAGAAATCTATTTTGATTCAAAAATGTTGATTTTTTCATTTAATATATATTTGTATATATTAAATCATAAATAACACAATGTCTGATAATACTATTCAAAATTTTGGTAATTTTCAAGTTGAGACCTCAATGGTCAATACTTTAATGGGACCCAAAACTGATATCAAATTGGTTTTTCAACGAATGGTTGATCCCGATATAATCAAGACTCTAACTGATCTTTTGGAAACAGAAGAAGTTTATAACGATCCAGTTAAAATTTCACCAGAGGAACTTTATCCTTATATTAAAGATATTCAAAACAAAATTGAAACTGCTGGAGAATATAATTTAATTGAACTTTCTTCATGGTTAAACGAATTTTATAAAAGTAAAATTGATCAATTAGAACGAATGAATTCTGATGGTAAAATTAATTTTTCCAATTTAGAACAAGTATTTAAGATTGGTACCAAATGTATTGGAAATTTTAATGATCAACCAATCGGTTTTATTGTTAGTAGAGCTGAAAGATCAACCGATTCATTTGGTATGCCAATATTTGTTATTGCTGGTAAAATTACTGTTTCACGTGGTGATAAATTTATTCAATTTGATAAATCATTTGTTATTAATGCATTTGGTGGTGCTCAATTAATCAAAAATCTTTCTACTAGACCTATTACTGATGAAGAGTTAACTATGTTAACTGAACGTGGTCGTAAATATGTCAAATATGCTCTATCTGCTAATTATATCCAATACAATGGTTATATGTTTAGAAGAACACCTTATGGTATATATAAATTTAAAGCTGATGGTAGGGTAATGATTGATCCTACTGGTTTCTCCAAAAAGAATCCTGGTTACTTTAATTATAGAGGAGCAGTTGAATGTGAATCTGTTCCTGAGGATCTTATGTTTATGTGTTCACCATTTACATCTGGATTTAATTTTAATACCAAAGATTGGGGAGAAATTCTTATTGATAATGTTTCTGATATCAATTATGATGATAATGCTTTTGATCTTGTTGTTCTTGATCAATCAATTAAATCAATGGTTAAAGCACTTGTTGTTAATTCTACTGGAACTTTCTCTGATATTATTACTGGTAAAAGTGGTGGTACTATTATCTGTCTAAATGGCCCTCCGGGTGTTGGAAAAACGGTTCTCGCTCAGTCAATTAGTGAGCTATTACACAAACCATTATACAGTATTGGTTCTGGAGAATTTGGTATAAATGCAAAAGAATTGGAAGCAAAACTAGCTGAAATTTTAGAAATTGCTCACGCATGGGATGCAATTATTTTAATTGATGAAGCAGATATCTTTATGGAAAAACGTTCAACAAATGATCTTGTTCGTAACGCAATGGTATCGGTATTTTTACGACTACTTGAAAATTATCAAGGTATCATGTTTTTGACAACAAACAGACCTGAACACTTCGACGAGGCATTTTTTTCCCGCATTAGTATCAGTATCGGATATGATGAATTAAATGAGGATTCCAGACTAAAAATTTGGACTAATCTACTCAAGGTTTCAAATGTGGTATTAACTGATAAAGATATTGATTCCTTAAGTAAAATTCAAATGAATGGACGACAAATTAAAAACTGTATTAGAATGGCACAATGTTTAGCCAAAGATTCTAATTCTGATGTTTCTAAAAATATTATCGAACGAGTGATTCCTTTTGTAATATAATTAAGATATAAGAAAATGTAACAATATTAAAGAATTTTTTATATAAAACAAATTTATAATTTGTAGATATTTATAACAAGATGAAAATGTTAGAACATCTCTTAGGTATATTTTATTTATGGTTTGGATATAAAATTTTTAAAAGTAAAACTTTTGGATCAGTTATGCATCAATTAAGAGTTTTGATAATGAGCAGTATTTTAATTGCTTCATCTGTTTTATATTTTTATTTAAAAAAATCAAATTATCTTATTGTCCCAATAATACCATATGCAATTTATTTTTATTTTGATAATAATATTAAAAAAAGGATGAAGACTATTATTTATAAAAAAATTAGTCATAAAGAAAAAATAGATTTGATGGCTAAATAATTATAAAAAAATTGATAATTTAAAGTTAAGAAGGTTATATATATATTATACTATATATACATATTATCAATATGGAAGATCATTACAATCACGAAGACTTTAACCCAAAATCATTCCAAGACAGAAAACAAAAGAAGAAGAATTTCAAACCTGCAAAGTATAAGAATGCAGGTGCAGCAGCTGCTGGTGGAAAACAACCTGCCACCAGTTCTAATGCTGATACTGATGACAGCGGTTCTGAAAAAGAAGCTGAAACCACTTATACAAAAGCTAAATTTAATTTTGGAGACAAAAAACAAGGAAAAAAGAACAAAAAGGCTGGTAAGGCGACTGGTTCAGCTGATTCAAATCAATCAGCTAGCGATAATGATTCAGCTCGCCCTGTTACTAATGCCCGAGGAGTAGTAGGCCAAGAAGAGGATGAAACTGAGGAAAGTGAAACCCAGTCTAGTTCTATGGCTGCAGCTAGATCCACTCCAGGCACAATGTCTACAAAACCCACTTCTAAATTTTTGAGATCACATGATACAGATGATGTGTCTGAAGATGAAGAAGAGGATCCTGAAGAAGCTGCTATTCGTAGTGGACAAAGAAAACCTCTCAAGGTCAAAACTAATCGATCACAAACTAATGCTACGGTTGCTATGGTTGCTACGGTTTCTGCTGCAGCCTCATCCACACCTAGATCTACACAATCCAGATCTACACCTAGATCCACTACTATCGGATCTCCTTCATTTGGATCCCCATCATTTGGTTCCCCTGGATCATTTGGCTCTCCCAGTTCATTTGGTTCTCCAAGTTCATCTGTATACAGTATGAGAGGAGCTGATGCATTTAGTTTTGGAGCTGATGGTGACTTTTCAGCTAGAAATGCAGATGAATACTTTAGTCCAGATAATGAAGTTCACATTAAACCTGTTAAGAGAGATAAAGGTAATGCTTATAACACAATTGTAACCGGTCTGGATTTTAGTACCGAAACTAATGTTGAATTGATTAACAGGTTCTGTAGCGAAGTTAAACAGGCTTGTGGTATCGGTGGAAGTATTGTCTACAATGAGGAAAAGAAAGAGCATGTTGTTATCTTTTTCGGTAAGAAGAATATTGAAGACATTTTCAAAAAACTCAGAAGTCTCCTAAAGATACCCGTTGACAAGATTATCAAACATTAGTTATTACAGATTATATCTCGATCTTACATTATCATATTAAATCAATTAATTAAAAATAATTGACTCAATTACATTTATATATTTGGAATTAATAAATTTATCAAATGAATTATTTATTTTTTTTATAAATTTTCCTGATTTTTTATAAGAATAATTATATTTTTGCATCAGATATATTATTAAAATTATAAATATATCTTGTGATAATTCATTGTCAAATATTAATATATTATTGTTTAATTCTGACTTGAAGTTTGTTTTAGATTGTGTTTCTATTATAAAATCTATTATAGAATTAAAATCATCTTTTGACAAAATGATTTCTGGGTTCATATTAATTGATAATTGAGTATCATATTGGGTACTTGATTTTTCCCAATATTTTACCATTAACTTATCTTGATATACATTTGGGATATTATCTGTTAAATTAATAATATAATTAAAGTTGTAATCTCGAATTGTATTTTCATTTAGTCCAACAAATTTATTCCCTATAAATATATTGTCTATTATATGAATAGGTTCCGTAAATATTAATGTTAAATTTATTATTGATCCTGTCATAAAATTTTTTATATTTATTAACGATTCATATGAATATGTTAGTATCTTTTTATAATCTAAATTACTATTTAATATCTCTATTTGTGATTGATCATCTGATTGATTATCCGATTGATAATCTGATTGATTATCCGATTGATTATCTGAATTAGATACCATATCAATTTGACTCGCATTTATAAAATTATCTGAATCATTATTAGTATTTTTTTCTTTTTTAGATTTTTTTTCTGATTTATTTGGTTTATTTGGTTTATTTGGTTTATTTGGTTTATTTGGTTTATTTGGTTTATTTGTATTAATTTTAGTAGAATCAAATTTATTAATAAAATATAATGTTTTAAATGTGTTTATAATGTCCATTTATATTATTGAAATTACAATAAAAAAATTTCTTTTAGACAAAACTAAAGTGAATTTTTACATAAAAATTATTTATTAAACTATTATAAGAATGGAAAATATAATTGAGTTAGATAAAATTACAATAAGATCAAATAATATTATAATTAATGAAATGATTTTGAGAGATGGTTTACAATCATTAACCAAAGTTTATGATTTAAAAATAAAAAAACATATATACGATTTGATAGTTCAAACTGGTATTTCTAATATTGAATTTGGATCTACTACATCTGAAAAAATATTACCTCAAATGGCTAATTCTTTTGAATTATTTAATTTAATTAATCCAATTAATTATTCAGACAATCAAAATAATATCAATCAATTAAATTTAATAATGTTATGTACAAATACAAAGTTATTACCAAAATGTGATGATTTTAAAATAGATTGTATTAGTTTAGCATGTTCTATATCTAATGATTTTTCTTTTAAAAATTTTAATTATGATTCTGACAAATCAATTGGGTTGATGTTATATAATCTTGAAATATTATTAAGATCAAATAAAAAATTTTTACGTGTATATATTTCAGGTTGTTTTGGAGATTTAACTGGTAATCATGATCCAGATAATATTAAATTAATTGGGACTATAGAAAAAATTACAAGTTTGATTAATAGGTTTGATTACAAAAATAATTTTGATATTGTTTTGTCAGATACATATGGATTTATAAGTGAATCAACATTGTCTAAAACTTTATTAGATATTAAAAAATATTTTAATTCCCAAGATAATTTAATTACAAAATATTTATGTTTGCATTTACATTTGGAACCTGGGGATCAATTTAAAAAAATTATTAATATTGGTTTAAATCATGGAGTTATAAAATATGATTCTAGTATCGGGGGAATAGGTGGTTGTCCATTTTCTGGTTCAAAATGTAAAGGTAATATTGATACATTTCATTTAGTTAAATATTTAACAGATCAAGGTTATCAAACAAATATTTCTTTGGATATTTTAAATTTAAATTCTATTTTGATAAATAAAATTTTATTTGAATAAAAAAAATTAATTATTTAATTTTTATGATGATTATTTTTATGATTTTTTTTTCTTCTGTTCAATAATCTTAATTGTATACCTATTTCAGGTAGAACCAATGCATGGAAAGACACTACTAATCCAATAGTTCCCCATATTCCTAATGTATTAGCAGATCCAGCAAACAAAAATAACAATAAGGCTAATAATCCAACGGTTCCTAAAATAATAAAGACATAACGGATAAATCTGGAATTATAAAGATTAAAAGTTAGTTGTATTGAGACTAAACCAATTAATACCACTAACAATTTTAATATCTCTTCTAATCCTTTAGCACAAGTTAATTTAATATTTAAAAAGTTTAACATTAATTTTTATATAAATAACACATATATAATAAAATATTTTTGGTTGTAAAAATTGATTTATAAATATGATATATTGGTATAATATATCAATTACAAGATGAAAATAAAATATTTTTCTGATTTACATTTAGAATTTTTACCACAGCTTAAAAGTGGATGGGTTGAAAAATTATTAAAAAATAATTCAACAGATTTAACCAATTCTATAGATGTGTTGGTGTTAGCTGGAGATATCGGTGATCCATTTTCAACAATGTATAAAGAATTTTTAATTCAGATAAATCAATTATTTCCTAGAACTTATTTGATTACTGGAAATCATGAATATTATAACAAAAATAAAAAATCACAATCAATTGAATCTATTGATTTGATTATCAAAGATATAATTGAATCTCTATCATTATCGAATATAAAATTTTTATCAAATAGTTATGATGATTGGGGTGGTTTTCGATTTGTAGGATCAACTTTATGGTCTAAAATAATTAACCAACGATATTTAATAAATGACTTTGAAATAATCAAAAATATGACTGTTCAAAAATATAATTCTTTACATTTAGAAAGTAAAAATTTTATTGAACAAACAATTTTATCAAGTGAATTACCAATCATAATGATAACTCATCATCTTCCATCCTATTCTCTAATTGATCCCAAATATGCATCTTGTGGTGAATATAATCAGTGTTTTGCTTCAGATCTTGATCATTTAATCACTAGTCCAATAAAAGCTTGGTTTTATGGACATACTCATACACCAAATTACAAGATTGTAAATCAAATTCATATGTGTTGTAATCCAATAGGATATCCTGGTGAATCACAAGATCCGGATTTTAATAAAATATTAGAATTATAAATTTTTTATCTACTAATTTTATAAACAAAAAATGGAAAAAATTACATTTGATCCTAATATAATTATAATTTTATCAGTAATATTTATTACAATATTTGAAGGCATCGCTCAAACTTGTCTTAAAACTTATAATGGTAATGATACTAATTTATTTATAATTATTGCATTATTTTGTTATGCTTTAGTATGTTTTTTACTTTTACAATGTTATAAACACAATGGTTATATGGGCCATATAAATTTAATGTGGAGTTGTTTTTCAATCATATTTGTTATTGGTGCAGGATGTTTCTTTTTTGACGAAAAATTTACTCCTGATGATTTGATAGCAGTATTGTTGGCATTTGGTGCAATATACTTTGTAAATAGAGATTAGATTATTTTTCATTATTTGTATGTTCAATTAAAGTGGTGACTGGATTTTCAAACTGGTTATTAGAATTAGTATTAGTATTAGTATTAGTATTACCATTACTATTAGTAATTTCCAATAACATTTTTTCATAATTTTCAATAATATATTTTTTTATATTTCTTAGTTCTGATTCTACATTATCTTGTACCATTTTTTGAAATTCACTAAAATTTTTATCATCTGATATAAATCTTTGATGATATTTTTTAACATTTTTATCAAACTTGTGTAATGTTTTAAGGCCTTTGGGGTCATTTTTAGTATTATAAACTCCATTTTTAATTTTTTCTTCAGCATTATCAATATATTGTTCGATTTGTATCATTACCTCGTTAAATATAGTTCTAGTTCTTTCTTGTTTCCATTCTCCTTCGTGCCATATCATACCTTTGTTTCTACTTTTATCAGAAATATATGCATTCATTCCTTGAGGATAATCTGTATTACAATGAATTGCTTTTACACATTCAACTAAAGCTGGTGCACCAATTTTATTTAAAATTTTTTCCAAGCTAGAATTAGGTATATTTTTAATATCTTCTTTACCAAAATCTACTAATTTTGATTGAGGAATTACTATGTTATTTATATTTATTCCTTTGTTGTTATTTATTGTTTTTACTTTGTTTATTTCTTTTTCCTGTTTTTCTTTAATATTCTCAATCATCTTTTTTAATTCATCTATTTGACTATTCTGTTTATTTATTTCACTATCATATTTATTTTTTAATTCTAGCATTTGTAAATTATGTTGTTGTTTTTCTTTTTCTAATAACAATTCAAATATTTTTTCTTTTTCTTGATCTTGCAATTTCTTCACTTTACATCTTGTACTCATATGTCTTGTTAAGTTGTTGTATCGAGAAAAAACTAGCCCGCAAAATAAACATTGATGAATATTTTTCATATTTTTATTGGTTTCGCTATTTAATTCCAAAACATCATTTACAACCTCATCAATGTAAACATTGGTGTTGATAATATTGTTATTGTCTCCTTCTTCACTTTTGTGTTCTAAAATTTCCGGAGTTTTTTGGAGCAAGTTCGGAGCAAATTGGATATTTTCGGAGCAAAGTCCGTTACATGGTGTCTTTTTATTGTTAACATGATAGACATAATTTGACTTTCTATTAAAATTCTTAAAACATATATTACAAGTATAGTTAACCATATATATACTTTATTTATAAAATTATCTTTTATATATAATTTTTTTTATGTCATTTTTATGTTCTTTATGTCGGTTTTATGTCGGTTTTATGTTCTTTATGTCGGTTTTATGTCGATAAACATATTGGACTCTTATTCACTTTTAAAATTACAAAAACACAAATTTTTTAAATCATTTAGGATTGGTAAACACTTTTTATATCACGACATAAGACCGACATAAGAAATTAAAAAAAAAATAAAAAAAAATGTTGTGTGTGTTGGAAGTTTAAAAAAAATAAAAAAATATTATTTTTTTATAAAAAAAACTTTTTTATTTAAATAAAAAAATTTTTTAATTAAATAATTATAAATTTTAAGACCACTCAGACCAATAAAAAAATTATTTATTTAATTAAAATAAATTTATCATCTGGATGGTCTGGTTTTATTTTTTTATTAATTTAATTATTTTTTTAATTTACACCAATTAAATAAAAATAATCCGATATAAAAAATAAATAATAAAATAAAATATACAGTATGCAATTTCCATATACAGATGGTTTTTTTTCAATAGATTCAACCCATGGATTTTTACCAATTAAAGCTCCAATGGTTAAATTACCTGAATTATATTCATCAGTTCAAACAATAATCGATATATTACCTGAATTGATTCATGATGGATCAAAATTAGAACAAGCAATAAATGATTTACCAAATTATATTGATGAAGTTAAGAAAGAACATGACATATTTATGTATCAGGCCCTATATCGAGCATATACATTTTTAAGTTCTGCATATTTATTACAACCAGCATTTGCTAACCAAAATGAAGGTAAATATGGTCAGGGACGTAATGTATTACCTGTTCAATTAACACAACCACTTGAATATGTATCATCTAAATTAGATGTTTTCCCTTGGCTAGATTATCATTATGCATATTCTCTAGGTAATTATGTTAAAAAGGACCCAGAAGGTAGTTTTGAATATACTAATTTAGATATGGCTTGTAAATTTAGTGGAACATCAGATGAGACTGGATTTATAATGGTACATGTTGATATAAATTCTAATTCTCCTGATCTTATCAAAGGAATTGAACAATGTATCAGTTTACGAGATGATTATTCTAGGGTACTAGGTTTACAATTAATTTACGAAACAATGGTAAAAATTAATGAAAGAAGAAGAACAATGTGGCAAGCATCAAATCCTAAAAATTATAACACATTCAGAGCATTTATAATGGGTATTAATGGAAATACAGAAATATTTGGCCCAGGAGTAACATATGCTGGATCAGATGACACATCTATTAGAACTTATAGAGGACAATCAGGATCTCAAGATGATATTATCCCAACTGTAGATATATTTACTGGACTCTATAAGTATTATCCTGACAATGTGTTAACTAAATATCTACTGGATATGCGTCAATACAGACCAAAAGTAGTACAATATTTTTTATCTGATTTAGAAAAGAATCATTTGGATATAAACACATTATCAGACTCTGAATTAAAAATTGTTTATAAAATCCAAGAAGAAATTCATAACTTTAGAAATGGTCATTGGATGTTTGTGTGTAAATACATTATGGACAATACTAAATATCATGTTGCAACTGGTGGAACACCAATTACCACATGGATTCCTAATCAAATAGAAGCAGTTTTAAAATATATGGGTCAAATATTAAAATTGATAAAGGATGATGATTTTGTTAAAGAAAATAGTCAAGATTGGTATTCTAGATGTAATGTGTTACTTAAACAAGTAGAAGAATTAAAAAATGTTAATTATAATGTTACACTTGTTTATGATCTTCAAGATAAATATAAGGAATTTTAATATATTAACAAATTTTTTTAATATATAAATATATAATAAAATCACATGGAAAAAATATTATTTTTAATCTTAATTTTAGTTGCAATTTACTATTTTACGAAATCAAAAGAAGGTTTCGAAAATTGGGGTACTGATTATGAGTCAATTAGTTTATCTCCTGTAGCAAGAGAAATGGGTTTCTATCCTGATTCACAAAATCCTTATGACAATGGTTTTTATGGACACAAGGGTTATATGAATCCTATGGATGGTCAAAATTATGCTGAAAAAATTGCCAAAGATTTAAATAAACCTTTTGGTTATCCTAATCGTGTTCCTGTTACTGGACCAAGTTGGGATCCTGCATCATACACTCTTAAACAAGAACCCGATGGTCAATTTGTAGGTCAAATTTCACCTAATTAAATATTTTTATTTACCAAAAAATTATATTAAATATAATATAATTTTACTTATAATAAATTAATATTCAATGGATAAAAAACATTCAAAAAAAAAATCTACAAAAAAATCTACAGATCTATATACTGATTTAAATCCAAAAACAACAATACATGGAACAGGATTTAAGGATATTGATACTGCTTTAGATACTTTAGATTTGATTAAAAATCGTAGTCTTAGATATCAATTTGATGTTATTAATACTATGTATAATAGAGCTAAATATCACCCAAACAGAACTGAAGAAATGGAAGATGCTATGAAAGTATTTGCTAATTGGTTAAAACAATATAAAAAATTTAAAAAAGATCAAGATGAAAAATATCCTTTTTTACCTATTGAAATAGTTAAATCATATGAAAAATTAGCTGATTTATACAAAGTTTCTGAAGTAGCTCGTGGTATTAAAAAAGGATCTAAGACAAATTATGGTTTTACACAAATTTTTAAAAAAGTATCTCATCCAAATAAATTACAATATATCCCTGTTAAAATAACAAATCCAACTGGACAAGACTATTGGAGTTATCGAATAAGTTTTATTAAATCACGTTTAGGACAAATGACTAAGGCAAAAACACCATTATTTTATACACAAGGTAAATATTCTGGTCAACCTACTAAACAACATGTAATTTTAATTATGCATGGGTTTTCACCTTTAGGAAAAAAATTAAAAAAATTTAGTCAAAATATGGTTATGTAAAAAATATTATAATTATTTTGTTTTTTTGTTATTTTTTTATTTTATTATATAAATAATATTAAAATGATCTTGGATTTAAAATTAACCTTTATTGGATTATTAATAATAGTTGCAATTGATTCTATTTATTTATCATTAAACTCTAGTTTTTATGATAGTATTAAAGGTACTCAGCCTATTAATATTACTTATGCTCTTATGGCATGGTTGAGTATTATCATTTCTATTCAATTATTAGTATTATCACGAAATGATATTGATGAATCAAATGTATTTATTAATGGTATGTTTTTGGGTTTGGCTTCTTATTCACTTTACAATTTTACAAATGCAGCAATGTATCCTGAAAAATGGTCAAATAAAATTATTGTAGGAGATACATTATGGGGTATGATAATAACTGGTACAATGTCATGGACAATGTTAAAAGTAAAAAATAACTTTATGTAAAATTATAACATAAACAAAGTTATTCAGATAAAAATTTACAAACAACATCAGTATTATCAGGATCATAACCGTGAAAGTATTCGTTGATGTGAATTTTATAATCTTTAAATATATGATTTATTTCATGAAAAGAAGGATGTGTATTTATATAACTTATTAAAGGATCATTGATAGAAACAATTAAATATCCTTTAAATTTTCTTGGATTAAATCTTATTCCATCAAGTGATTTTATAGTTGAAATTGTAGTACAACCACCAAAAGATTTAATAGTTATAGCTAAGCCAAAATTATAAAATTTAAATTTAGAATAAGAATTTATAATATTATAATAATTGTACAAACTATATTTGTTTCCAGCTAAAAATATTAACCCCATCGAAAGTATGTTTCCTGGTTGAATTAATATTTCTTTATTTATTTTTTCTTGAATATATGGATATGCATTAAACATATATTCTATAATATAAGCCCCATAACTATGTGCAACAATATCTATAGTTTTAAAATTTTTTAATATATCAATTATATTGGTTACATGTGTTAATATTGATGAATTATTCCAATAAAATGTTGTTACTGTTGATCTAAATACACTAACCAAAATAGAATACTTGTCTTTGGTTTGACAAATCAAATTGATAAAATTATTTATGTTACCTAACATACCAGGATGAATTAAAATTAATTTGTTGGAATTAGGATTATTATAAAATAAAATAATAGAATCTGAAGTATATTTTATATCAAAACCCATCCATGAATATTTACTTAAATCAAATAAAAATTCAAATGTATAACCTAATCTTAAAATAAAAGGATACGGATAAAAAAGTTTAAAATTTGAAGTATCTGTTTTCACACAATAATTAGTTTTAACAAATGTGTATAAATTATCAAAAAAATCAATTAAGTTATATGGTTCTAATTCTGATTTCGCATTTAAAGTTTTTTTAATTAAAGTATTGTAACTTGACTTTTTATTTATTAAGTTAATTTTGTTAATTTTGTTAATTTTATTAATTAAATTATTTGTTTTCATTAGATCTGCATAAGATGTTATTCCTATAGTCTCAATAATATTTTCAGGTTCTATTATCAATTTAGTTTTAACATTTGTTTTATTTAATAAATATACCAAATAACAATAATGTGCTAATTCAAATAAACCATATCCAATTAAAAATTTTATTAATGTGTTAGAATTATTTGTGTTTGTATTAGTATTAGACATATTCTAATATTAAATTAATAAAAAAATATATTTATTTTATAAATAATAAATTAGATAATAAAAAGTTGATTAATTTATATAATATTATAATTAAGTATTTGATAATATTTTAATTAGTATCATGAGCAAAATTAAAAATGATGATCTTGATCTAGATGATTTTGAACAAATTAATGAAATTGAACTAAATGTACAAAACGAACAAAATGAACAAAGTGATTCTTCAAGTGCTGAATCTAATTCTGATACAGATTCTGATACAGATTCCGATATTGAAATTGAAACAAAAAAGGATTCTAATCAAAATAAAAAAATGAATGGAGTAATTAAAACACAAATAGATAAACCAAATAAACAGGATGAAACAAATAATCCTGTTGATAAATTATTAAAATATCAGAAAGAACATATGGAAAGTATAATTGTTTCTTTGGTATCAAATAATAGAGCATTAGATACCTCAGATACAGGCACAGGTAAAACATTTACATCAGTATGTGCATGTAAAACTATTGGATGGAAACCATTAATTATATGTCCAAAATCTGTAATAGTAGCATGGTTAAAGGTATTGGAAATTTTTAAATGTGATTTTTATGGTATAGTTAATTACGAATCTTTTCAAAATTGTAATTACTATGGACCAGATGGATCAAAAATTAAAGCTAAATTTCTAGTAAGAGAACAAATACAAAAAAAGGTTACAGATGATCCATTAGGATTAGATTCTGAATCAGATTCTGGTTCTGAAGAAAAAATAAAATATGATTATAAATGGATTGAGGATAAAATACCAGATGATATAATATTTATTTTTGATGAATCACACAGATGTAAAAATATTAAAACTAATAGTGGTAAAATTCTTAATAATTTAGCTGGAATCACAAAAGCTAAAATATTATTGTTGAGTGCAACAGTAGTTGATAAACCTAAATTATTTGTTTTAACTGGATATGTTTTGGGTCTATATAAAAGTATAAGTGAAGGACGTGTTTCTATGAAAAAGATAGATTCAAATTCATCAAATCCTATGTTATCAGTTCATAAAAAGATTTATCCTGAATATGCTTCGAGAATGAAAATTAAAAGTGATGAAATTAAAAATGAATTCCCTGAATGTAAAATTGAGGCGGAATCACATGAAATGGATAATGCTGTTCAAATTCAAGAAGCATATAATGAAATAAAGGAGGCTACTGAACAATTAAAACGTCAAGAAATAGGATCTTGTGCATTAGCTCGTATTATTTATGCACGACAACGTATCGAATTACTTAAAATACCCACATTCATTAAATTAACTCAAGAACATATTGCTAAAGGTAAATCTGTTGCTATTTTTGTGAACTTTACTGATACACTACTTAATTTAAGTGAAAAATTAAATACCAAATGTTTGATTTATGGAGAACAAGATATTAAAGATCGCAACAAAAATATTGAGGATTTTCAAGCTGATAGACAAAGAGTTATAATCTCAAATATTAAAGCCGGATCAGCAGGAATATCACTAAATGATCAACATGGCAATTTTCCCCGTGTATCAATTATATCTCCAACATGGTCTGCACAAGATTTAGTTCAAACTTTAGGTCGTATTTTTAGAGCTAAAACAAAATCAAAAGTAGTCCAGCGAATTATATTTTGTAAAGGAACTATTGAAGATAGTATATGTGAGAATATTAAAGAAAAAATTGGCACAATAGCCTTTATTAATGATGGATCAATGGACTCGTATAATTATAAAGGACTGACAGATGATATGGCTGGAGATGCCAAAGAATTATTTGGTGAGATTCCTGAACAACCTGTAAATAATTTTAATAATATATTTGAAAAAATTAACAAATTGTATGAAAGAAAAGCAATTCTAACTAAAGAATTAGAATTGATAAATAAAGAAATACAAGATCAAGAAGGACTTATGCAAAACTTGTTATAAATATATATTATAAATATTATAAATAAATCAATTAGGTTCTTTAATTTTATTTAGTTGATTAAATTCGTCTAATTTTTGAATTGTTGAAAATGTACCTAATAAATTTTTGTTTGGAAAATCTACAAGATTAAATTCGGAAAAATATTTGGAGGATTGATCGGAATTTTTGTATAACCAACTAATTATATTTTTATAATCAGAATCTTCTGGATCATACTCATAATCATTTCCAAAATATGTTGTATTAGATCCATAAAATATTTTTGGAATATCAATAAACTCCAATAATTTATCGTTTGGATTATGACCCGACACAATCAAACCATCTGATTCACGAATATCTCTTTCTAACTCTGTGTTCATGTTTGAATGAATATTTGTCGAAATATAATATTTAATAGTTTGATTTGTCGAATCATTTCTAAATGTTAAAAGTGTTGGATTTATATATTTTGGCATTTGATATCGAAAAATAGTATAGTAAATTTTTTGTCTAAGACTAAATATTTTATTATAATATTGAGTATCTAATATTTTTGTTTTTATTAGTGTAAATCCATTTGTTTTGGTTGATTCAATTAGTTTGGGATAAAACCTATCCCTATAAAATAATGGATCAAAACTATCTGCTCTGTCATGTTCTGATCTTGGTTGAATATCAATTAAAATAAACTTTTCTACTTGGGGAAAATATTTGGTTACATCCACATCAATTCCTGCTCCTATGTATAGTAATGATGATATCATTTTGAATTGTTTATATATTTATCCAGATTATATAGTATATTTTAAATCAATTTTTATTTGGTCTAATAGAAAAATTGATTTACCATTTTACTATTATCTTAATATTATTATTTACTATATATAAAGTAATGCAAGAAGAACATTCTCAACAAATAACTAAATCAAGTTTATTAAATACCGATACACATACCCATGGACAAGATTGTAAACATGAACCTGGATTTGTTTTATTCGATCTTTCTAAAAAAAGAAAGAAAGAAAAGAAACAGTTGAAGAAAGAAAAGAAACAGTTGAAGAAAGAAAAGAAAACTAATAAATCAAAAGAATCAACAGAAATAAAGAAAGTTACACAAGTAACATCAGAATCAACAAATTTGGATTTTGAAATAAAACAAGCTCCTGTTAAAAAATTACGTATTGAAACTTTTTCACAGACTAATCCTTTGATAGCGTACCCCAAAGATATTAACAAATTACAGATGGCATCTATTACAGATTATTACCAAGGACCGATTAAACATCCCACCATGATATCTACACCAAGCACTGTACAAGGCTTTGGGGGTTACCAAAATATCTTGGGGTGTTCTGTTTGTTCTCGTTGTCCTAGTTGTTCTCCTACAAATATGTACACTAGTTCACTTATTTCACCATATGAATCAATTGCTTCGACTAGTTCACCTAATTCATCCAGTTCATCCAGTTCATCCAGTTCATCTAATTCATCTAATTCATCCAGTTCATTAGCTGTTCAATTAGATTTATCTGGTCTTTCAGGAATTTCTTCAGTTTCAATACCAGTTCCCCAAACTACATCACCAGATGAACTATCTCCTTTTGAATACAAAACAAGTATAACTACTGTATTAAAGACAATAGGTACACTTCCAGAAAAAATAGCAGATGAGAATATTGAAAGATTAAGTGTTGAATTTTTTGAATATCAACCTCAAACTATACAACCTTTAGCAGTATTTAATGTTCCAGATTCTGAATTAAAAATTTATGTATCTAAATAATTTTATTTAATATTTGATTTAATATTAGATTTAATATTTGATTAATTTTTTAGCCTGATCTAGATCCAAAGGTATTTTTTTTCCATCAGGTGTTATTTTATAAGCACGAATTGTTTTGTTTATTTGACCAGGGTAGAAAAAGTGTATTAAACTGTATTAAAATTTATTAGTTTTAATATATGTTGATGTTTTTTACTGCTCAAATGCTTTTTATAATTTGTTTCTTGATTACTTCCAATATCACAATATTTACAATAATATTTTAATTCTTCTTTTTTTATTTCTGTATGGCAATTTAACATATGTTGTTTTAACGATTGTTGTGTTGATAATTTTACATCACATAATTTACAATTATTTTCTTTTTTATCACTTCTTATTTTTTTTTTACCCGTTTGATGTAACGTACTTTCTAAATGTTTTATATAGCTTGAATTATAATTTGTTTCAAAATTACATTTCTCACATTTATAAATATATTTTTTTTCTTCCATACTACTTTTATTATATACATTTATATTTAAATATTTTAAATATAAATAATTAAATTAAAAATATATAATTAATTTTAATTTAAAGATTAAAATATTTAATATAATTATTATATATAAATGAGTTCTAAAAAAAAGAAAAAAAATACTAGTATTAAAAAATATACCATTACATCCAATCACACTTTTTCAAAAAATATTTCTAAAATATTAGATGAACTTGGTAAAACTTCTAAAAATACATTTAATCATTATTTATTTTGTCATAAGTATTACTTATTATATAAAGATATAGTATATCAACAAGTATTTTTAGATACTATACAGAAGAAAAATGTTAATAAAGAATTTATTGATAATTTAATTCATACTGGGTTTAAATCTCTTTATGAACAATATCAAAATGATTATAAAAACTATATTTCTAATAATAATATTTTATATAGTCATATCAAAACATTAAATTTAAATATTACACATACTAATTTTATAAATATATATAATGAATTGGTAATTAAATGTTTATCGATTGATAAATTGGTTTTATCAAACTCAAATTTAATATTTTTATATGAACAAAATATTCTTTCAATTCTTGTTAGTTTTTATTATTTTAAATATTATAATGTTAAAAATGGATTAATAAATAAAATTCCGATTAAAGTTCAATTTGATAATAATTTTAAAGAACATGTTATGACTACTGAAAAACCAATTAATTTTATACAAAAAAAACAAGATTATAAAGAATTACTAAATAATATTTTAAGTATTGAAAAAGATTTATTTATTAAAAGATCAAAAGATAAAATAACTGATGAAGAAAAAAAAGAATTAGATAATCAATATAAATTAGGAAGTGAACAAAATTTTATATCTAGATTAGTATATTCCACTATAAAATTCAATAAAACATCAAGTGATTTAATTGTTAATATATTACCTAAAGCACACGAAACAATTAGTTCTTATTATGCATTAAAAAATAAAGGATTAAAGGTAAATAAGCCTAAATATATAACGAATGATTTTTATTCTATTATTTTTTGTGGTAAGACAATAAAATTAGAAGATAAAAATATTAATCAAAAACAGATTAGACTATTGTATGGAGATTATATAATTAAAAATTGGTTTAATTTATTTGGAAAAGAATTATCTAAAAATGAAAAAAATAATTTATTTGTAAAAATTAAAAAACCAACTTTACTTAAGAAAGAAGGAGCAAAATTAAAACAAATTGAAATTAAAAAAGTTGCAAATAATACTTACAAGATTCATTATAAATTCGATATACCAAAACAAGTAAATAAATTAGAAAATGTTGATAAAGTAAAAATTAAAGAAACTATATCAATTGACCTAGGTATGAAAAATTTATTTACAATTCATGATCCAAATGGGAATCAAAGAATATTAAAAGGTGGATATTTAATAAGTATAAATGAATATTATAATAAGAAAATATCAATAATTCAATCATTAAAAGATAAAACAAAAGAAAAAAACAAAAAAATAGAATATGAAAATGAGATAAAATTATTAAATGATATGAGACTAAGAAAACTAAATGGAATGATAAATAAAATAATTCAAAAGATGCAAGAATTATATTCAGAAAAAAAATTAATAGTTATAGGATATAATGAAGGATGGAAAGACAAAATGAATCTAGGTTCAAATACAAATAGAAAATTTTATGCAATTCCTTACGCAAGAATAATAAAAAAATTAAAATATGCCTTAGAAGGAAAAACCGAAATAATAATAATAAACGAAGCATATACATCTAAATGCGATGCATTAGGAAATGAAGATATATGTAAACATGACGAATACTTAGGAAAACGTGTGAAAAGAGGTTTATTTTCATCTTCAGTAAAAAAATTAATAAATGCGGACTTAAATGGAGCAATAAATATTTTAAGAAAATATTCAGAATATAAATACAAAAAAATAAAAGGATTAAATTTACAAAATCCCCAAAAAATAACCCTGTGAAGTTTTATTTTAATAAAACCAGCAGCTAATACGTAAATCAACGAAAAGTGTGAAAATAAGTGTTTTTGATAGACTTTGATACACTTTAATACACTTTAATACACTTTTACTGATAAGGTTTATCGAGTGTTTTTATATCTGATATTCCATCATTTGATTGAATTGATTCTATTACAATTTTAGTACCATCGGGTTTTGTTACACTAGAATATGATTTAGAGCAAGATTTTGAAAAAGATTTGGAATTTGTACTATTTATATCAAAAGTATTTTTCATAATATTTTTATGTATAGTATTGAATTGATCAAAAAATTTATTTTTATAATTAAAAAAATCATTTAGATCTAGTTGTATATCTAGAATAGGTTGAATAGGTTGAATAGGTTGGATAGGTTGAATAGTTTGAATAATGCTATCAGAATATTTTGATTTGTTTTGTAAATATTTTTTAGCTAAAACATAATATTTATGATAAGTTTCAATCAAAATTTTTTTATCTACAGATGATAAATTTGATTTATCTATATTATTAACTTTTTCTGTTAAAGCAAATTTAAGTTCATCTTTAGTAAAGTTAATATCTAAACCAAATAATTCTCTAACTTTGTCTAACATATATTATATATAATTAATAGAAAAAATAAAAAAACTATATTTTTATCATTCAATAAATACTGATAAAAAAATTATAAAAATAACAGCAACCAATATCAAAAAAAACCAGCAATATTTTTTACAAAACGAATTTGTTTGAGTTTGTTCTTTATCGGTATTATTTGTATTAGGAGAATCAATTAAATTAGAGGAAGAATTAATTGAATTTATTCTAAGTAATTTAACATTATAATTTGGTTTTTCTAAATTATCCAAAAAATCCGAAGTGTTTTGGGCTTCTATATCTGTAAAATCAATTTGATATTCTGGATTTGAATCAATAAAAATTTTTACATTAGAATTTTTTGTATTATTTTGAGAAAAAGGTATTTTATTTTGTATCTTGGTTATTGGTTCTATTATCGTGTTGTTTGTATTTGACATACTGTTTATATATCTATAAGATAATTAAATATAAAGAAAAATCAATTTTTATTTATTTTTGATATTTGATATTTGTAAATTAGATAATATTATAATCTAATCAATATCTAAATAATATTTTAGTTTAATTAATTATGCCATTTGAATGTGAAGAATGTAGAGTATTAGGTGCAAGAATAGTATTTGGTCTGGATCAACGATTATGTAAAAATTGTAAGATTTTATATAAATTTAGACAAATATCAAAATCAAATGCAAAAAAGAAATTTGGTATAAAAGATAATGATTTAGAAAATTTAGAATTTAAAGAAGTTGGAAATCCATTATATAGAGGTGCTTGTAATATGATATTGTATAAAGAAAAAGATGTATTACAAGTTTTTTATAATAAATATTATGATTGGATTGAATGGACAGATAGAGATTATTTTCAAAAGATATCTAATTTGATTGAGGTTGAAAATCTAGATATGGAAAACTATAATAGCAAAATATCAGACATACTTATCAAATACAAAGATACAAAAAAACAAAAAAAATAATAAAAATACTAAAAAATAATAAAAATTTGTAGGTTATAATCATAACACAAATGAGTTTATTTATAGGAAAAATTGAATTTTTAATTGATATAAGAGTCATATATACCTATAATTATTTATAATATAAAATAATGAGTACCATTACAGAATTAGATATATTACAAACCCAAATCGACCCAACTAATCAAGTCCAAAGACTTAAAAATGCCGATTATAAACCAAAAATCTCAAAACAAGTAAATATGCCTGAAGAATTGGTAGAGGCTTTAAAGACTTGGATTAATCGTAATTACAGATTTAGTATTTGTAAATATGAAATGATTCAGACTAGTATAATTAAAATCATCGAGTCAACCCTTGCCAGTAAATTAGTAGATTTAAATTCAATTCAATACTTAAGGTTGAATTATCTGGATATAATGTACACAATTGTTTCGTCTGTAAAACATCTGTATAAAAAAAGAGTTGAAAACTACGATGAATTTATTAATATATTTACTAGTATACCAATTAGACCAGAATATCCTCTAGCTTTAAGAGAATTTGATGAAGTACTTAAAGAAAAGATACTTAATTTTGTCAACAACACTCACTTATGCTTAAGTTGGTTTGACTGGAGATCAAGTAAAAATACCATTTTTAAGTGCTGTGGTATCCTTAGTGAATTTGACACAGAAATAAATTATGAAGGATCTGGTCAATTAGAATCGGTATTAACAATTATTTGTAAATACTTGATGAATGATTTTGTACAAATAAAAACTACTACTCAAGTACCTGATGGCGCTGGAAAATTACCAATTACTGTTCATGTAAGTGGTTCCGTCTGTACAATTAAAAAGAGCGTTTTGAAAATCTCGCCAAATTCTGCTTTTGAACCATGGGTGCCTAAAAATAAATCACAAGAACAAACTAAAGAACAGACTAAATTACATACTAGTGAAGAAAAGGTAGGAACTCGAGAAACAAAGGAAGAAACAAAGGAAGAAACAAAGGAAGAAACAAAGGAAGAAACAAAGGAAGAAACAAAGGAAGAAACCAATGAAGAAACAAAGGAAGAATCTAAGAAACGAACAATTCACGAGACACTGAAAGATGTGGAACAATTTATCAAAGAAACTATTACACTAACTCTTGAACATATTAAGGACAAGGTTGAAGAAACAGAACAACTTGAAGAAAAAGTACAAACTGTATGTGAACATGATCGGGTAACGAGTTACACTTTAAAAAAACTTAGTTCTTCACCATCAGAATTAGCCAATTCATCAAAACTTTCATCAAAACTTTCATCAAAACTTTCATCAAGACTTTCAAAAGTTTTATCAGATGGTACAACCAGAATATCAGAACCTGATGGCTCAGATGGACCAACTCCAAGTGGTTTATCAAGTTTAACAACTATATCAAGTTTATCAAGTTTATCAACTATAACAAATAGTGAATCTCCATCAGGTACTATGTCTAATGTAGTATCATTATCTGTCAAGAAAACTGAAACTCCTTTAATAATAAATGAGGGATTTAATCATTTAAATATTTCTGAACCAAAGCGTAAAAGAAGAAGAACTGGAAATAAAAAAAGTAACTATTCTACAAAATAATAAGATAAAATATCTCTCAGTCATTTTTTATAATATAAAATTAATAATAATATAGATATGTCAAAAAAATATGCGGTATTAATTGGTTGTAATTATTCAGGAACAGTTAATAGTTTAAACGGTTGTCAAAATGATGTGTTACTTTTCAAAGATATTTTAATTTCAAAATATGGATATTTAGAATCAAATATATTATTGTTAATAGACAAACCAGGTTATACCTATCCAACAAAAAAAAATATAATTGATCAAATAACAAGGTTGGTAACAGATTCTATTGTAAACAAATCTGCAGAATTTATTTTTTATTATTCAGGACACGGGTCATCTGTAACTGATACTTCTGGTGATGAACCTGATAGAAGAGATGAAGTAATAATACCATTGGATTATCAAACTCAAGGAATAATATCTGATGATTATATTTATGATAATTTTGTAACAAAAATTTACAAATTTACTAATTTATATATGGTATTTGATAGCTGTAATAGTGCATCTTGTACTGATTTACCATTATCTTATGAATCAAATGGAAACATAATTTTAAAAACGGTTTTATCTAGAAGAAAATTACCAAATCAAAGAGTTTATTCGATTTCAGGATGTTATGATAATAATTTTAGTTATGAATATTTTGACCCAGAATTAAAAATTGCTGTAGGTGCATTATCATATTTTATTAGATCTGTTTTAAAATCAAATAACTATAATTGTAATTTGGAAAAATTTTTAATTGATCTTACAAGTAGTTTTAGAAAATCAAGATTAAATCAAAAACCAGTTTTATCTGTAGGTAACTCCAGTGATCTTAAAACAATTTTATTTATCAATAAATAATTTTATTCATCAATAAATAATTTTATTCATCAATAAATAATTTTATTCATCAATAAATAATTTTGGTTTTTCTAATAATTTCTTTATTTATATATATAAATAAAACAAATGGATAATATCAAAGATAATGGTAAAAATAAAGATAACAAAAATAAAGATAGCAAAAATAAAGATAACAAAATAACTAAGGAAAAAATAAAATATAATCCGAATCACCAAATAGTGATAAGACATTTTAAAACAGAATCTAATGAACGTATAGATTATACTCATAGTTATAAAGAAGCTGAACCATATATAAATTTTATTAAAAAATATATAAGTAAATTTGGTATTAAGGAAATCGATATTAAAACATCACCTTTAGAAAGAACATTGATGACATCATTAATCTTATATATTAAATTAAGTGATATCGTTGGATTAACTGTACATAAGCCTCGAATTGAAAAATATTTGGAGAGAGATCCGTCTAAAAATAAATTGGATCAAACATTTAAAAAATTTAAAAATGATTATAAAACTGATGGTAAATTAGTTATCAACATAACTCATTCTTCAGTATATTCAACTGTATTTTTAGGTTTGATGAGTGGAATGAATAATGAAAATACAAAGTTATCTGATATCACTAATAATAAAAAAATACATCATCATAGTCTATCTTTTTTAGCTGATATTGATTCCGAAGTAAAATATGGGTTTAATATTTTAATGGAATAATCATAAATCAAATAAATAATAATTAAATATTTAATAATTATTTAGAATATTACAAATAAAATGAAAAAAATTATTAGTATTATCAATATTATAAAAATTATTACATTTGTCGTAATGATGTATCAGATTTATGGTCAAAATATTCCATCAATAAAATCAATTGATCATGATTATAAACAAATTAATAACCCTACAAATAACCCAGTTTATCCAGGTCCATGTCCTATTCCTACTTTATCACAAACTAATTATTCTAAACAAAACTCTTATCCTGAAAGTATACTGAGTGTAAATGAAAAATTATTTTATAAACCAAAAGTAGAAAAGGATATTCTAAGACTAATTCCTTTTATAAATAATATTATGTAAAAAATTTAATTTAAAATTATAAAGTTAATTAATATTATTAAAGAACTCATGCCACCGAAAAAAGTAGTAAATAAAGAACAAAAAGAAGTAGTAAATGGTAAAAATGTTAAAAAAGTTCCTTCAATTGTACATGTATCATCAGATTCTGAAAGTGAATCTGATTCAGAATCAGATTCTGAACCGGATATTAAGGCAAAAAAAATACCTAATGATAAAAATAAAAAAGCAGAAAAAGTTAATGCTAATCTAAACCAAACCAATTGGAAGAATGATTTTGAAGATTTGATTAAATTTGAGAAACCAGATGATCCATTAGACTGTAAAGTTGAATTGGAAGCAAATGAGCGTTGTGATTTTTCAAAACTATCAGATGGATCACTTCTATACAGACCAGCAAGATTAATTATCACTGAAAAAAATCGCGACAATCTACATACTAGAGTTAGAAATCAGGATTTACACAAGACAGGAGTTGATTCAGATTGGAATTTAGGTAAAGATTTAATATCAAAACAATGTTGGACTCCTGATCAATATACAAAAATAGAAAAAGTAACCGCATCAGTATTAGCTCATAAACTAAAAGAAGAAGTTGGTGATTGTATTTGTAAAGTAGAATTTACAAAGAATCCTGATGTTGCTGAAAGAGCCACGATGATGCGTACTGGTTGTAGAATTTTAGAAAATGCAGCTATTCCTGAAGCAGAAAAGGCTAAATTATATAAAAAACTCTATGAAAGGGTTCAAAAGGGTGAATATAGAATTATGAGAGGATATATTGTTCGATCAGAAGATATGGAAATTGAACAAACAGATACAGGTATGATCAAGTTTTTAGATGCTGAACTCTTTGCTATAGGAGAAATGGCTGAAAGACAAATCAATATTAGAAATATTGTTAGTCTCACTTATAAATTGACAAAATATCAATTGAAATAAATATTAATTGAAATAAATAAACCAAATAAATCAATAAAATAAACCAAACTGTTTTATTCATCATGTGCACTAAATATAATTCCATCAAATAATGGTCTAATAAAAGTAGGATCTTCGTTGTTAACAAGATCTTCCAAACAAATATATTCGTGTTCAGAACCATCGGTTCTAATAATCCAAAAGCGAGTGTAATCATTAAATTCAGTAGGATCAGTTGCATAAGGACAAATTACCCTTACAAAAGTATCATTTTTTTTTAATTTTTGAACTATTTTATATCTAATTATTTCAATAGAATCTCCAATTTGCACATAACTGCAATAATTTCTTTTTTCATTTCTAAAAGTCCAAATGTAAATTGACAATGAATTATGTCTTGGAACAGGTGGTACAGTTTGTTGTGTATGTCCACTTAATCCAATCTGTGAAGCTTGAGGGTTATGGGTTTGAGAAGTAACATATTTCTTAGACATGTTTAGTTAGATTTTATTTATAATCATAATCATCAAGAGTAAAATTCAAATTTTTTAGATAATATAATAAATTGAATAAAAGGATAAAATCTCATAATTTAACTAATAATTTTTCTAAAACTTTTGTAAACAATCTATATTTTTCATTTTTATTAATCATAATAACACTATGAATACATCTTGCACACAAAGGACATTTCTTTAATGCTTTTTGATTTGCCCATTTAATCAAACAATGGTGATGGTAAAAATTCCTACATCCGTAACATAAAACTGGTTTTGTTTCTAATTCTGATTCAGTGATAACTTTTAAACTATCATCATTTTTTTCATCAGATACAAAATCATCTAGACAAATTGCACAACATTTATTATTATCATTATCATTATTATCATTATTATTCATATCATCTGTTTCAAATAATTCTTTTTCCTTATCAATAAGATATTTATATATGTTGTTAATATAATTATCTACCAAATTTATAATATATTCTTGTAATTTTTTGTCCAATTTGTTAATGTAATTACAAATATTTTCTACATATAATTCTTCAGATACTATTTCTTTATTAGTAACCAATAATCCATTCACAACTGTTTTATCATCATAATAATAATGATCTAACTTATAATCATATTTCAAAAGATTAGATGGCTTGATAAGTAATCTTGAAATTAAAACAAAAATATACGTTTGGGTAATTTGAGTAAGTTTATCTGTTGAATTTGTGTTTTCAGATACTAATTTAAGATTATAAATTATATAATTGTTTAAATACTCAGAATTAATTTTTAAAAAATCAGATAACATTTCTATCATATCATTTGTTGAAAAACTATTTGAAAAATTTATAATTTTTTTACCAATTATTTTGATATTTTGTATACTAAATATATTTGAAAAATATTCATTAAATATTTGACCAATGTTTGTTTCCAAATAATATTCATTTTTTAATTTCAAATATATCTTTAAAATCACAGACAAAAATGTGAATTTATACAAATCAATACTATTGTATTGAGATTCCAGTATTTCAATTTTTCTATTATCTGAAGGAATATATTGATTGATCTCATAAATTGAATGAAAATTTGTTTTACCTTTAAATAAATTTTTAGCATTAGCTAATTTTTTATTGTATAATTTTTCTATTAACAAAAATATAAAAATGGTTACGGTTTTTGAATTAGCTATAAATATTGAGTAAAACATAAAATCAAAAAATGATATCGGATCTTCTTCAAAACTATCTGTACTAGATTCATCCGATAAATCCGATGAATTCCCAATTATCAGACTAGTAACTTGATCCATTTCATTTGAACTATTTGTTTGATCTTGTTGTGATTCTTTATCTTGTTTATTGGTAGGGTTATCCTGTTCATTTTTTTCTTCTACACATCCTACTGATTCTGGTTGTATTATTTTATCTATTTCTTCGTTATCGTCAATATCTTCTGGCCAAAATTCTGGATCAGTGTCAACTAAACTATTATTTACAATTTTATTTTCAACTAAAAAAATAACTAGATCTTGAATAGTGTTAAACATATAAGTAGTATATTCCAAATCTATATCTAAAATATTATCTGAATTATCATAAGAACTAGCTATTTGCAATAATTTTATATAAATAAATGTAAGCAACCTATTTGATATAACAGATTTTTCATTTGGATTAAGTTTATTATAAATATGCATTACAATAGGAATTAAGTTTTTATTAGAATTAGTTACAAAAGTAAAAATAGATTGAGAATCAAAAAGTTCGATATCATGTTTAATAATAAATTCCGAAAGCACATTATAAAAATATATTTTTTCTTTGGTTGATCTGTAATAATCATAATTAACTTGACTAAAATAATTTCCAAGCTCTATTTCTAAAATATTAGAAACAAAAACGTCATTAAGATCATTAACTGATAACATGTCTGTTATAAAGATTTCGTAAAAAGGGCTAATATATTTATTATCTTTTAACATATCGATAAATAATTTTATTTGGGTATCAATCATTGTTAACGATTATAAATTATATTAATACTTTTTTATGTCAAATTAATTTTTTAGTTAGAAAATATTGATTTTATTATATAATAAACTTAATCATATAACTAATTCTACATTAAATAATCAAAAACAAATAAAGTATAAATGATACCAAATTACATAATAATAAATAGTTTTTCACAAATACAAGATGTTTTGCCAAATTCTTTGATCGTGTTAGATATTGATGAAACAATATTAGCATTTGAAGGAATAGATGAAAAGTGGTGGATAAGTAATATTCAAAGAGAATTTGATAAAATAAAAGATTACGAAGAGGCCAATTCTATCACATTAAATAAATGGGTAGATTACATAAAAGTAAATAAACCATTTGTAATAGACCAAATAAATTTTTTTGATTTTATTTCAAAGGCCAAAAGTATAAATTGTTCTATAATAATGTTGACTGCCCGAAGACCTTGTTTTTCAGAATTAACAGTTCAACATATAAAAGAAGCAGGTATAGATTTTGATTCAAATTTAATATATTATAGTGAAAATAAAGGTGAAGAATTAAATACTATAGTTAAATCAAATTATCCAAATGTTACCAATATCATATTTATTGATGATTCGGTTAAAAATATATTATCAGTTCAAAATGCTTTTGATGATAAAAAATATTTGGTTAAATTATATAATATGCAAAGAATTATATAAAAATATTTATTTTTGTTATAAGTGAATAAGTAAATTAACTAATTATACAAATATTCTACCCTAAAAATTTAATTTTATTATGATATTTTATATATAAAACAAAATTATGTTAACAAAATTTAGAAATATTAACGCAAGTTCAGTTAGGACTTTGAGTATTAATTCAACAACATCAGTTTCAAATTCAAACAAAATGAATAATATTTATGTTACTGGTATAAGTTCTTTAATTGGTGATATCTTCCTTGGTGATAGTCCATCTGACAATATTAAAATTAATGGTACTGTAACATTTTCACAAAATGATATTAATCCAGTTACTTTTAATTCTAATGTTTTAATTAATGGTACTCTTGGTGTTAATGGTAACACTTCGATTGTTGGTACTTTAGGAGTAACTGGTAATACCACATTATCAAATACAACAGTTGATGGTACTTTAGGTGTAACTAGTAATAGCACATTATCAAATACAACAGTTGATGGTACTTTTAATGTGGTTGATAATACTACTTTAGAATCTGATTTAAATATTTTAGGTGGATTGTCAGTTAGCGGTTTATTTGATGTTGACCAGAGTTCATCACAAACTACATTAAATAGCACTTTTGTTGTTAGTGCACCAAATATATCTTATTTATTTGGTAATGTAATTTTAGGCACCAATAGTAGTAATTTAATTAATGTACAAGGTGTTACTTCTTTAGATTCAACTTTAAATGTTGCAGGGGTTACCAACTTAGCATCAACCTTAAGTGTTATAGGTGCAACCAATTTAGCATCAACTTTAGGTGTTTCTGGAATTACAGCTTTAGGATCAGATTTAGGTGTTTCAGGTACAACTACATTAAATGGTTTGATAAATGGTAGTGGATTAAATAGAGGATCTGTTTCATGTAGTGGTACAACAACAATAGTCACAGTCACAGGAATGACTGGGTCATCTGTTGTAGTTGTAAGTCCAACCTCGGATATTAATGGAGTAGGTGCTTCAAGATATTGGGTAACCTCTGCTTCAAACCAATTTACAATTAATTTAGACGCTAACTCAGGTTCAGTCACATTCAATTGGTTCGTAATTAATTAATTTTTTATGTGTATTTTATAATATTCATAAAATTATATTGAAAAAGTAATTTGGATATCAACTAATTTAATTTATAAACAAATTAAAATTTGATCCAAGTGTTAGCATTGATAAGTGGTGCCCATAAAATTATATTTTGTTTGGGAGTAAGTGATAGATAAGAAATAGAACCATTCTCATCAGAATAACCAATTTGTCCAGAATTAGAATCATAACCTGTAGGAAACCATATCAAATAATAATATTTGTTTCCATTAAATTCTATTTTAACATTTTTGTCTGCATTTATTCTTAAACTATTATTGAACATTGGTGATATTGCCAAATATTTATTTTTATATTTGATATAATTATTTGTAGGATCAATTGTTATTTCTTTTAATATAGGTTTAGTTTCAGTTATATCTAATTTATCATCTTTATAACTTATAAAAAGCTCTTTATTGTCTTTTATAACTTTAAAATTATATTTGACTTCTGTATCTTGAAAAGATTCTGTTTTTTTATTAGATCTTGATTCTGATATGTACAGGATAACCAAAATTATTATTAGTAATATTACAAATTTTTTACCACTAAACATTTTATATATTATAGATTTTATAAAATTATATTATAAAAAAATTATTTGTTCAAATAATCAAAATAAATTATTTGGATAAATAAATATGAATAGAGATCAAAACAACAAACAAATCCAATTGGTTCAACCTGTTCAACCAACTCAAAATCAAGTTCAACCTGTTCAACCAACTCAAAATCAAGTTCAACCAGTTAAACCTACTCAATCAGTTCAACTCGTTAAAACTACTCAATCAGATGTACCTGATCAAACCCAACCAGTTCAATCAGTTCAACCAGTTCAAAATCAAGTTCAACCAGTTCAAAATCAAGTTCAACCAGTTCAAAATCAAGTTCAACCAGTTCAAAATCAAACCAAATCAATGCAACCTCCAGTATATATTTTGATGAAAAAATTGGAGAAAAAATTAAATGGAGAATTAGGTGATTGTTGGTGGAAATATTATGTGGCTGGTGCATTTTGGTCAAATATTTCTACTCCGATAAATCTGGCAATCACATTGTTGTCAGCAGTAACGGCTGGTCAAGCAACCACAACAAATATGTTATCTCAAAATGCATTTATAAAAATAAGTATAGCTTCGTTAATAATTTCAACTTTAAATACTTTTTTCCGCCCACATGGACAATTGATGTCTATAATGGATTCTATTAAAAGCGTAAATGAATTGGGATTTAGGTTCGAAACAATATATTATTCTGAATGTGAAAATGAATCTGATTATAAAAGAAAATATGAAGGATATACTAAAATATTATTAGATTTAAATAAATTTCAACAATCATTATCTCCTGATCAACAAAATTTTTTTACAGATTTTATTTATTGGTTGTTTAAAAATTATTCTTGTTTGAAACGTGGTTACAAATGGTTAGATATGGATATGAGTTATTTGGAAGAAGATAATGATAAAAATGATAAATCTGGGGATTATTGTAGCCCATGTAGTTCTTGTTGTAAATCAACTTGTTGTGGTACTAACAAGCTATCTGGTGTACAATCTGGTATACAATCCGATATAAAATCTGATGACAAATTAAATAAAAATTTGCAAACTAAAGAAATTCAAGTAACAAAAAATTTAGATAGTGAATTAGATGTCGAATTAGGATTAGAAACTAAATATTAAATATTAAATATTAATTTAAGATAAAAAAGATAAAAAATAAAATATCAATCAAAAAACAAATTAATCATTTTTAAACTTACTTTAGCGATAATTTCTGGACTGTATCCACCTTCTAATAGGAATATTATTTTTATATTTTTTGATTTAAAATATTTGGTCATGTGTACATAATCTTGATCTGTAAAACATAATTTAGCAAAAGGATCTTTGATATGTGCATCAAGGCCATTTGAAATGATAATAGTGTCAACTTTACTACATATCACATCTAAAAGTGGAACTATCTTTTGGTCAAAATAATCTGAAAAATTTTTAGTATCAGATTTTACTAGAGGATAATTATAAACTGGAGATAAATTCTGAGGATTAAAATTATCAGGGTCAAATATATAATCGTTACCTGTTCCTGGATAAAAACCTTTAGCAAAATAATGTGTCGATACAAAAAAAATATTTGGTTCATATCCATCGTATGCTCTTAAAACAGATGTTTGAGTACCATTTCCATGATGTAAATCCCAATCATAAATTAAAACTTTTTTTGATTTTTTCCATTCAATTAATTCGGAAGCTAAAATAAATGCGTTATTTACAATACAAAATCCCTCTTGGTGTTCAGAATAAGCATGATGTCCAGGTGGTCTTATTAGTGCGTAAGCATGAGGATATAATTCGTAATTTTCAACTAAAAAATATAATACCTTAGATACTTCTTCTAATTCTAAAGTTGTATCTTGTGTAATCAAAGTATCTCGATCAGATCCAAAATACATTCTAATTTCTTTATTAAATTTATTTCCACACATATGACAAAAATTATCATTGATATAATTGATTGAAGTGCAAAAATTACAAGCAGTTTGGTCTGCATCAATTTTAAATTTTTTGATATAATCCGCAGAATTATATTTGATCAATAGATTATCTGTGTCAGACTTTTTAATTTTAAGAAAATCGGAACACAAAGTATTAATTCCATTATCTTCCAAGTAACTAATTGGTACCTTTATTCTTAAACTATTTTCCATAACAGTTTCATGTGTAGAATAAACTTTGGTATAAATTGTTAACATTTTATATTATTTATTTTATGATATTTAATAAACACATTTAATTAAATATGTTTATTTATTATTATAAATCAATCGGGATATTTCAAATGGCATTTAAAAGTACATTTTTTGGTTTTTCAATAATTTTTCCAAGTTTTTTATTTTATAAAAATAGTTCTCATAACAAATTAAATATAATATTTGATATGGATGAAACAATATTATTTACAATAAAAAAAGATAAATATAACTTAATTAATACATCTAACACAAATAAAAATAAATATGTAGAATCCGATCAATATTATGTTTATCCAAGACCATATGTTTATTTTGCCTTGAACGTAATAAGTAAATATAACAATTTATATTTGTACACGTTGGGAACTAAATCATATGCAGATTCTGTACTGTCAAAATCTGATTTAGCTAAATATTTTGAAATAAAAAAATATAGACATGATTATGAATTGGATTTAGCTAAATGTAAAAATGTTAATATATTAGTTGATAAAAAAGATTCCCAATATAAAACAATATTGGTAGATGACAAAAAAAATAATCAATGTGAAAATCAAGATATATATCATATACCAAAATACAATATGTATGTGAAAAATGATTTTGAATTATTAAAATTAACCGCAAAAGTCTTATATTGGAACTTTTTTGGGTAAAAATAATTTTTTTTTTATTTGATTAATTATAATAAAATAATTAATTTTGATGGATATCTTTATTTTAGAAATTAATGGGGTTAACATTAAACAGTTTTCAACTCTGGAATTGGCTAAACAACATCTTTGTTTAATTGATTGTGAAAAATCTGAGAAAACATTATCAAATCAAAACTCTGAAAACTCTGAAAACTATAACAAAATTAGAATTTTGCATGAAGAATATATAGATGATTTTAATGGATCGGATAATTGTTGTAGATTACATGTGGTTTATGAAAAGAAATAAACTATCAGAAAATCGATCAAATAACCAAACAGACAATCAAACAAATTTATTCCAGATCTAATAAATTATTATCAGAATCATAATTTTTTTTATAACTGTCGATTACACTAGTTTTATTATTGTAAAGTCTAACAATAATTTCGTTTTCAATCATTTGTTTGAATTCATTATGTTTTTTAAGTTCTTCTTCAGATATGTCTGAGTCTTCATCAAACAAACAATTAAAATATTTTTTGAATGTGACATTAAAATGTCTTGCAAATATTTTATCAGTTTTAAGTTTTTCTGTAAATTCTGTTGTTTTATTTAGATTATACAATTTACATAAATGTTCAAGAATTTCAAATGCCAATAATTCACCATTTTGATTCAAAACCCACTTTTCACCATCATAAACCATATATTTTTCTCTATTAAAATCGGACATATACACATTCATATTTTCCGGAATATCAGAATTAAAATGAATAAGATCTACCAACTTGTTTATACAATGTTTACCTGTATTTTTTGTATCTGTAACTATTTTTATAAAATCATCTGCTTTAATTGATTTAAGATTTTCTTTACCAAATGCATTTAATGGATTGATCATAATATTTGTAATATTTGTATTATTTGTGTTGTTCGAATTATTAAGCTGTGTATTGTTAATAATTTTATTATTTTTTCTTAAAACACTATTAATTTTTTTGTTTAATTCTTCATTTTTCTTGTTTAATTCTTCATTTTGTTTTTGTAATAATTCAGTTAATTTTTTCAAATGTTTATTATTTTCTTTAAGTAATTCGTTTTCTACAAGATTATTTAATATATTTTCCTTTTTTTCATTTTCTAATTTTTTAACTTTACAAACTTTTTTTATATGTGTTGATAAGTTATCTTTTCTAGTGAAACTATATCCACAAAATTGACATTGATATTTTTTTATTATATCTGTTACGTTTTCAGTATTTTGATCAAATAATTTTATATCAATTTCTTCTTTGTTTTCTTTTATCTCCATAATATTTTCAAATGGTTTTACTAATTTTACAGGTTTTACAGGTTTTTCAGGTTTTTCAAAGGGTTTAATTTCATTTATTTCTTTTGGTTCACATGGTTTCTTTTTATATTTAACATGATCAATATAATGCGATTTTTTTTTAAATTTTTTATTACAAATTTCACAAGTATATATTACCATTACTATATATCTATATTATAAATATATTAAGTTAAATAGATTTATAATTATTTTTCGGTCAAAATTCGGTCAATTTTCGGTTATTTTTTGATAAATTTCAAAAAATTCGGTCAATTTTCGATTATTTTTTCGGTCAATTTAATCACTTTATTTTATCAAGTTTTTTAAAGGTTTTATAGATTTTTTAATTGTTTTACTCATATACTTTTAAATATATTAGTATATTTTTAAAAAATAAAGTTGTCAACATATATACTTAAAAAAATCGTTTTTTCGGTTACCTGTAGGATTTTTCGGTCATTTTTCGGTTATTTTATTATACTTATTAACTTTTTATGTTTTTTCAGTAAACTTGAGAGAGATGAAAGTTAAAAAAAATAATTAAAATATATTTTTTTAAATTTTTTAAACTTTTTATTAAAATAATAAAAATATTATTTTTATTTTATTATATTTATAGATATAATATGGTCTGAACTAACAAATATATTTAAGTTTAGATAAATAAATATAAATTTTCCGGTCATTTAATCACTTCATTTTATCAAGTTTTTTAAAGGTTTTATAGATTTTTTTAATTATGTTTACTTATATACTTTTAAATGTATAAGTAATATTTTAAAAAAATAAAGTTGTTAATACATATACTTTATAAATCGGCATTTTTCCGGTATCCTGCAGTATTTTCCGGCCATTTTTCGGTTATTTTATTATACTTGTTCACTTTTTATGTTTTTTCACTAAACTTGAGAGAGATGAAAGTTTAAAAAAATAATTAAAAATATTTTTTTTAAATTTTTTAAACTTTTTATTAAATTAATAAAAATATATTTTTTACTTTTGAGATCTTAAATTTATTTATTTTTAATTTTAATTATTTTTAGATCTAATGTGGTCTTAACAAAATTTATAAAATTAATATATAATATTTAATAAATATCTCATTTGATAACAATTTTGATAATTTATGATAATTGGTGATAATTTGTGATAAATCATTAAATTCATTTATTAAATCACATTTTTATTATTTTTTAGTTAAAATCGTTAATTTTTCGTTTAATTTTTATCATTAAATTCGTTAATTTTTGATAATTTTTAGTTAAATATTGTATTCTTATTAACTTTTTACATTTTTTCAAAAAAACTTGAGAGAGATGAAAGTTTAAAAAAATAATTAAAAATATTTTTTTTAAACTTTTTCAACTTTTTATTAAAATAATAAAAATATTATTTTTACTTTTAAGATCTTAAATTTATTTATTTTAAGTTTTAATTATTTTTAGATCTAATATGGTCTTGAAAAATATTTTTACAAATTATTAAATTATTTTTATAAAAAATTACATATAATCTTAATCACATTATTACATTTTTGTTAAATTCATTATTTTTATATAAGTTTACAGCCTTTATAGAAAAATATGGTTTATTATTGGTATTGATATTGATATTGATATTGATATTGATAAAATTGAATATATTATTTTGTTATTTATATAAATAACAAAAGATCAAAACTAGTTTAATCCAATAATTTAAATTAAGATAAGCTGTGCTTAATAAGTAAAGTTAACAAATCTTTAAGTAGTTTTATTATGAAAAATTAATTATTTATTATTTATCATTAAATAATAATTATTAAATATTACAAATTAAAAATTTAATCAATTAAAAAAATAAATTAGGCAAATTCATAGTGACTAAGTTTATCACCAGATGGGATTCTTTGATATTTGAATCGTTTTCTATAAAAGAAAGCCAAACCAACACTTACTAAAAGTGCTAACATTGCTCCGAAATAATATGTTGTAAAAGTAGAATATCCATGATAAGATGAACCTGATCCATAATTTGATTGGACTTCTACCAACGAAGTTGGAATTGATTGAATTGAATAATTAAGAGGAGGTGATGGTGGGGGAATTGGTTCGTCTCCAATAATTCTAAATATATCATTGGGTGGAGCATATGTGGGTTGAGTTGTATAATTAAAATCCATTTCTCCCCAT
>JACCDO011388999.1_pt1 | contig 66013 bp, 80 predicted proteins | sample 7446101 | NCBI WGS metagenome assembly JACCDO01 (sample SAMN15323440, study PRJNA562643) | freshwater metagenome | isolation source: river surface water | place: USA:Blue River Watershed | collected 2017-08-16 | reverse complement strand
GTTGATTCAGGTTGTTTTGCACTACAAGAAATTAAAGTAAGCATTGTCAAAAATATAAAAAGGTATCTCATTGTTCTATCCCAAAGTGTTTTAATATAATACGTTCACATCTTTTATATAATGCTTGATCAACTTTATATTCAATATCGCTTTCATAAAGGTTGGGTTCTAATGATAGTAAGCATTCTTGTATGATCAGGTCAGCAAACTTTTCTATAGCCTTATGATCATAGTCATCCATACTATCCCAACAACCTTGGGCGGTCAGTCCTGCACGATACATTAGATCCTCAAGGCGACTATTCATCATTCAACTCCTTTAGAACATGAAATTTTGTCTGGGCTATACATTAGGACAAAGTTTCCTATGTTCAACATTCCTAACACAGTTAAAAATAAAACAAATCCGCCAATACAGGCTAATGCTGTTCTCATCCTTCAACTCCATTTCAACATAAACCAAGATAGGTCTTTTTCGCTATTAAACTTTAGATACGGCACACCCCTGTCCTTATCCCATCGTAGACGAGCACCGTGGGCGTCAAGTGTCGCAACACGATCCTCAATGTGCTTTTGTAGTGCATCTTTGCCACCATAGCGAGGAACCAATGCTGCTTCAAATCGATCCCACCACGGTTGAGTATTCTCAAAAGTATGGTTACGAATGTAAAGATTCATACTTCAACTCCAAAATGTTTCTAATATCCGAAATGTTCTAATATTTTACCCGCAGCTAATCCTCGACCATATCTTAAATCAATATTAGTATCATCTTTGTTCTGTGCAACAAAAGCACATTCCCGAATAATCAACTCGGAGAACTTTTCTACTTGATTATTACCCATCAGAGCAAGCTCTCCACCATGAAGTCTTGAAGGTCCAACTATTTGTTCAGCAAGTTCTCGAATTCGTTCGTTCATTCTTCTAATCCTAATTCTTAGTCCAGCCCCAAACAAAACCAGTGACAAAACCTATCACATAACAGGCTAGCAGTGCCAAACCAATCTCGTTCATTCTTCAACTCCGAAATGTTCTTTAATAGCTCGTGCAGTGGTATTATCACCATTAAACACTGCAAGTTTAATACATTCAAAAAGAATTAAATTAGCAAATTGCTCAAGATCGGGTTGTGCAAATGGAATCTCAAAGCCTAACCTGTCATACTTTCTTGTAGCCTGTTCAGCTAATAATTTAATTTGTTCATTCATTGAATTACTCCTGTCAATAACATAATTACAGTAGCAACAAAAATTAAGATCATACCAATACCAACTATAACATCAGGCGTAAGTGATTCATTCATTTTTAATCCGTTAAGGGTCAATTATACAACTTTTAAACCTATCTTTAGTATCTAATACAACCTTACCCGATTTTTCTTTACATTTTGCTATATGCTGATCGGTAAAATAGTACTCTAATTGGATAACATAATGCATGCTAACACAGAAAAAAGCAATACCAACAACAATTTTAAGAATATTACTTAACATCTTTAGCAATTTGGGCAAGTTGTTTTAAATCATCATATGTAGTTTGACAATCATACAAAAACCACAGGATATCTGTCAACGGTTTTTTTTGATCAATCATATCCTGTAGCATATCTACTGTTCGTACATGCTGTCCAAACATTGTTCCACCTGAGTACATTTTACATGCTCCAATAAAGTTCACTTGAAGGATCACAACAACGTGGCGTATCTGCAGGAATCACAACTTTTTCACCTGTCATGTAGTTTTTAACAGTTTTCATTTCTTCAGTGGGTATTTCAACTTTTTCTACCTTCATCATCTTAAGGTAAGAATCGGAAGCACACATTCTGATGGTGTTGGACTTCCCCATAATTTCAATAATGATCCAAGGGGTCATTACACCATTACCTGCAGGGGCAAGAAAGATTTTTTTGATAGTACCGAGAAGGTTACCTGCTGCAGAAACCCAAGTAATTGTGTCAGCTACGTTCAAGTTCATTTCCATCTCCTTGTTAATCACCATACATGTAGTATATGAAAAAAAAGGATTGGTGTCAAGCGTTTTTTGTGTTGTTGGCTTAAAACAACTACAGATCTTTTATTTCATCAAAACATGTAAGGCAAATTGCTCCAAGGGCAGGACCACGATTTGGGCTAATTGACGCATTACACATTCTGCACAAAATAAATGCCTGTGTAACAATTTGTCCTTTTTCAGCGGGGTAAATAGGGTTACCATCACTGTAATATCCTAAAATTGGTTTATCATTATTTTCCATATTAAAATCCTATCCATCCTGTTACTATATACTTATCATTACTTATCGGTGGATTACCACGATGTGCGTGAGTGAATCCTGCAGGAAATAGTAATAACTTACCTTGTTCTGCTTTTACTCTTTTTGGGATATATAAAAACTCAGTTTCGCCACCTTCATCCACGGTATTTAGAAATAATGTATAAGTTAATAGTCTATTAGAACTTTCTCTATCACTTGTTTCACAATGCCACATATGATAACCACCACCTATCATTGTCTTTTGTACTCTAACTTGATGCATAAAATGTGTATCAAGAGCACTTATAATATCAAACTTATCGACATACGTTTTGTAGCCTAAATCCCACACATTATTTTTTAACGTTATAAGAATTGTCTTAGAGATATTTAAATCTAATTCAGCTATTTCTGTAGGGAATATAGTGATATCATCTTTTTCGTATCTTGGATGTTCTGCTTTTCTTGTATGCCCAAAGCCTGACTCTAACATAAATTCAAAATAATCAATGACATGAGCACAGAAATCAGGTGATAAAACTTGATTCTGTACCATAATAAAGTCATTCATTGATCAATTGACCCTTGTATGGCTGTCGTAACCAATCTACATAATAATCAGCAGATTCTGATATTTTAATTAATTGATACTTCCCACAAAATCTCATAAATTCTATACCAACTTGTCCAACAGGTTTTTTATTTGCAACTTCTGTTATAACCGTATCAAGTGCTACTTTAATTTCTTGTGGTTGCATAGACAAATCTATCAATACACGATTACGTTCATAGTCATCTTTAACTTTATGCTCAACACCATTATGATCAGTCCAATGTTGTTGCATAACATTGTTCCAATTAAATCCTTTTTTCTCACGATCAGCATATGCTTCAATCAATCCAATTGTTTTTTTGGTTGATTTTTTGCGAACACCTGGGTATGCGGAGAAAATGTTATCTGTACTATCACCACGCATACACTTTTCGAATAGTATAAATTGTGGATCACCTAATGTTTTGTGCTCTTTGGTTTTGTTATCAATTACTTTTTTACCGTATTCATCAAAGTATCCATCAATCGTAATGAGTTGATTAGCTAAACTATTATATCGTTGTACATTAGTTGCGATTAATTGATCAAAGTCAGTGTCACTACTAATGATAACGTGCTCATTATTTGGGTGAAGATGGATAAAACGTGCGATTACATCGTCTGCTTCAGCAATATTGCAACGTATCACAGATACATTCGTTTTTTCACTTAAGAATTTTATTAATTCATTATAAGTGTTATTAAACAAATCATCTAATTCTACTTCACTTTGTGTTTTTGCAGCTTCTTTAACTACACGATTACGTTTATATGGCTCGTAAAACTGTTTACGCCAACTACGTCCTTCAAGGGCAAACACCACATGTACAGGTACCTGTGCACCAAATTTACGAACCATAGTATGTGCACTTTGTAAGGTAAGGTGTAATGCCATACCTACACGTTCACTATCTGAATCACTACGACTTGCGATATACTTTGATTTAAAAAATAAGTTAGCAGTATCAATAATGATATACTTAACTGATTTCGGATCTTCCATTTCCAATGTCCCTTGATCTGACTACACGTAAATCCGCTTCACGGTTTTTAGGATCAGCATCTTGCTGCTCGTACACTTCTAGTGCAATATTGCGACAAACAGTTTGAAACCAACGATCTACAATGTCAACATCTGTATCAGTTTCACGCAATTTGTATCCTGCTTTGATCAAGTTTATCACGAACTTATCGTTAAAGTCAAGTTCAAAACTCCCTGAGTTTATGTTATTAGGGTCAACTTCTACTTTAGTAATAGCTACGTAAGGTTCATTATTGTTGGTTGCAACTTCCTTAGGACTAGGTTGTTCTTCTTTTTTCTTACGTTCTTTTTTAACTTCAGCTTTTGGTGGTTCAGTTGGATCAGGTGGAATAGGAATTGGCTTATTCCACAATGCTTTTAATTTTTCAAACATAACAATCCTCTACAAGAATCATACTATTCTTTTTATGTTCTTCATACAACTTAAAGCTAGCAAGGTTTTTTGCTTTGCTTTCGCACATCATATCACCCCATACCCAATGTGACAATGCCCAACGATTGACTGCATTATTCCAAAAGAAATCACTGTGTGCACGTAGGTCTTGTTTTTTGTGACCACTTTCAGTAAGCAATTGGAAATTAGGCATAGTGTGCTTGTCATGTTTTACCAATACATCCTCACGACTGACAGAATAATGGATGACAGGGCGCACACCCCTCCAACTATGTATAACCCTATCGATGCGTTCATCATCCAAGGAGATATATTCTCCTGTTTTACACCAATGGTGATGAATATCAAGGACAATAGGAACAACATTACTAAGTTGAAGGCAATCATCGAGTCCATAAGTTATTTCTTCGTTTTCAATTGTAATACAACTGCGGGATTCGGGTGAGAGTCTTGCATACGCACGTCTGAAGCCTTCGGCACCTTGTTTACCCGATAGATGGACGTTGATCTTAAAGTCCTGAAAGCTTTTTCCAAACCCCATGTAACGGGCCATATCCGCATGATATTCAAACTCCTTTAATGAATTCTCAACAATGTTCTCATTATCACTAGCGAGAACACAAAACTGACCAGGATGAAAAGACAAACGTACACCGTTTTCTCTAGCACTATCACCGATAACTGCAAAATGGCGTTCAAGATATCGAACAACATCAGGTTGTTGATAGAAATAACTCCATGATGGTTCAGTGTATACAGGAAGGAGATCACTACTAAGGCGCACCATCCTAAGATCTTCATCTAATTCTCCTACACGTTTGACTAGTAACCGTGTTGCTTCAATATTACCCTTCATTAAGGTCCAAAGTTTATCTTCAGCAACACTGCGTACTTGTTTATTTAACCAAGTACGGGTTGTAGTACCTGTATTGTATTTCTTGCAATCATCAGTGGGTTTTATACCATTGACCTGATCAGCATTATCAATCCACTTACAGGCAAATCCTAGTCTACGCATGATTAAGCACTTTCAATAAGTTGTGCGGCAAGTTCATTAAGTTGTTTACGTGGCATAAACAGTTCAAAAGTACTAGTCATTATACACTTATTTTTCTCTACATCCCACAGTTCTCGTGTAAACGTAACATTACGCATGTCAGTAGGTGACACACATGCATCAACATTCATATATAGTTTAAAATCAGGGCGATCAACAAGATATTTCATAACTACCTCCATAAGATATCCTAATTATATCAGGATATGATTAAAAAACAATGTGGTATTTTTACCACTTTTCTGTTTGATTGACTCGTTGCATTTCAGCTTCCATAACACGCTTGCGCAATGAACTTGAGCTAAAGCTATGGTCACGTCCATTGTAAATTAATTCTATGCCACGGTCAAGGCATATTTGTTTACCTGTAAAATCTTTATCCTTATATTCTATACCAAGAATACGCATATCAATAGGAAGTACAAGAAACAAATCTTCTAAATCTTTTTCTGTATTGTAAATAACAATCTCGTCAACAAAACGTGTTGCACTGAGTTGTATTTGACGCTCTACAATAGATTGAACAGGTCGATTTTTGGTGGGTCTATCTAAACTAGCATCATTCTGTAGTGCAGCAATAAGATAATCACAGTGTTGCTTTGCTTCGGATAACATAGCAATATGTCCTGCATGAAGCAAATCAAATTGGCTACATGTTATACCAATTTTTAGACCACTATTTTTAAGTTCTTTTATACGGTTAAATATCATTTTCAAGCCTAAACAAAAAATTTATTACAATACGATAATCAGTTTTAGGATGCGAACCTGCATGTAAGTAAGATCCATCCATGATTAAAAATCTACCCTGTTTAGACTGTACTTTTTCCTTTATACGAAAGGGTTTTTCGTGATTGTCAAAGACATAGGTAAATCCATCTGAGTCATTTACATAGTATAAAACGACAAGATATTTATGTTGATAATGATCAGTAGAAGGATTATTCCAATTTTCAATCAACCTACCGTAATCATAGTGTGGTCTATTATATAGTTTATCTGTATTATAAAAAGGCTGTAAATTTGCTTTAATATTTACAATATTATGAATTGGGTAACTAGATAAATCTAAGGAATGCAGTAATTCTTCAATGATAAAGTAATAACTTGAGTTAACTTTATTATCGTAGTAAAAATTATGTGTTAATTGAAAATATTCAAACGTATTTTCATCAAAATAATAATCATCTTGAACAATATGATTATTTTTATAATTATTTTTTTTGTCTTGACTATATCCTGTCAGGGTTAATCCATACCATGGAAAATTATTTGACGAAAGGATATTTAATATTTCTTGTGATGTCTTTTGTGGTATTAAGTTGTCAAGAACATTTAACATTAAAAATCCCCTATCCATTATTTAGATAGGGGATTGTGGTTAGATTAATAATCTGATTCCATCTTTTTAAGATCTTCTTCCCACATATTTTTAAAATTTTTATTTTTTAAAAATTTTTGGTATTGCTGAAAAGCGTAACTACGCATATTAGTTAAATCACGTTCATCATAACGATAACCGTAATCCCTACAAAAATTAAGATAATTTTCTAACTGCTCAAAAATTGGTTCGTTAGTACCAAAAGTGTTACGACCTTTACTTGCTTTACTCATACTGTTTACTTCCTTAAATTTTAATTGTTAAACTAGGTTTATAACTACGATAATGTTTGGTGATTGATCCACCACTGCTTTCTGTAGTAGTGATTTTAATATCACTATCCACAAAATGATTTGCTAATCGTTGGAAAAGTTCATCCGAGATTTTATTGCAATAATTTAAATCATCATCAGATTTCGGTTTTCCAATATCAGCTTGATTTACATCTTTGATTGCTTGGTTAAGCATATCAATATCAAATTCATTGTTTCTACATTCTACTTGAATCGATGTACGGAAGAAATTTTTAATACGACTTTCCTTACAAACATAAACTAAACTTTGCTCCATAACACGTTGGTTACGATCTTTTAATGCAATGTTTCGTTGTTCAATATAGTTCATTATCTTTCATCACTCCATGCTTCGGTCTCACGACCACTGGTTGCTTCAAATTGTAAGCGTTCCAATCTAGTAATTTCATCCTTCAATTGTAGCTTACGTTTCTTTAAGGTTGTTACTTGTTCAGGAATATAACTCTTTTGTTTTTCAATGTCAAGTATTTGTTTGTCAACAAAACGATGCAATTCTTCTAAATGCTTGATTCGCTCACGATATGGCATGATTACCCTCCTTTATGATCCTTTACCAAATTTAAAATCAAATCCATTTTTTCTTTAATTTCAGCAACAGCAGGATATTCTTTAGCTAATTTCTCAACTTCTCGCTCTTGCGCCATTTTATTTTTTGCCCATTCTAGTATTTCTTGCGTCTCGGTGTCAAGTTCTATGGTCGGATAATTCCAATTTAAGCATTTCCAATAACTACCATCATTAATTTCCAAACAATTAATGTTTGAATTCCAACGAACATGCCCTGCACCTTGTGCGCCTGGGCTGATGTAAATATCAGCGGGATATGTTTGGTTTACTTTTATACCTTTTCCTGTGTTTATAGTTTTAATCATAATTGTGCGGGTAACATGTATTCGTAATTTGCTAAACCACTATCCACTGTAATGCGCATAGCGGGTGAGTCGCTGATGTAGATCATTTTGTCGCCTGGTAGGTCCATGATGCTGATAAATTGTCTAACAGGCCATGAATATGACTTTGTAACCTTGCCACTTACATTAGCTTCAAACACAAAATTACCACTATGTGTTGTAGCTTTACCCATATAGATTTTTAAATCACTGCCTTCTTGTTTAAGGATAAACGTATTTTCATCACTATTGGCTTGCATTTGTCGTTTCAATCGTTGGATATTTGCAACCTTAGGTTCAAATTGTACGTTCCATGTTGCACCTGCAAACTTAACAGCTTTAACACGTTCTTTAACAAGTAACTCAGACATTAATCGATAATCATTAACAAAATCCCCATTGGCTGTTTCAAAATGTATGGCAGTTGGTGAACCTTCATCTGTTCGTGTCATGGTTATTGATGCATTTTGATCATAATCCTCAAACTTTAAAATAGTTTTTAGTTTAGTTAAGTTAGGCATACCAAATAAACCAATAAAGTCATCTTGTGGTGTATGGAATGATCCCTGCACAATAACAGTATGATCATCTGCTACTGCATTAATAATGGTTGACTTGTCCGTACCCGTTACTTTGATAAGGTCAATAAACCCTAGTGAACAAGTATGTTGTATCAAGTCTAGTAAATAATCTCTCATGTTTTATCCTTTGTATTATTATAAGATTCTATATGTAATAATCAAGTAATTTAGATGTTCACTCAAAAGTAAACAATGAATCAAATGTATTATAAATGTTAGTAGTACGTTCTAAATCCCAATCAAGTCCACCTAGTAAGTTATCAATTTTCTTATCAACTAAGGTATATTCCATTTCTTTATCATCAAATGGCAATTCTGTAAACCATTTTGGTAAACGTAATTCATCAGTTGGATATGCAACACTTGTAAAATTAAGAACATTGTTCTGCAATTTACAAACAATAACCTTAGCACCATTAGTAATCTTAGTACTATAGTTATCATGATTTAACTCACGTAAAAAATTCCAATTAAGGCTTGCACGAACGTGGCCTGGCATGTTGACTTTACCATCTTTACTTTTCTTTAGTTTTTGTTCGTACATCGTTAACTTATTAACTGCTTTAGGACTACCCTTATTCCAACTAGGCATATCACGTAAACGTTGTTTAAATTCGATGATTTGCTGAATGGTATCTTCTTTGGTAGCACCTGCAAGTACGCTTTCTAGTACACTAAATAAAAATTCTTGTACAAACTTTGGTGTATCTGCACGTTTCAAGTCTAAACCCATGGCTTTGATTTTACCTGTAGCACCATTCTTATCTAAACGCTTACCCTCTTTGTCATAGATATTAACTGCATAACGTTTTTTCGTAATGAATAATCCACGATCAGCTACTAGTTCACGACCTGCTTTGATAATACTTCCATTTTTTGGTGGACAATGAAAAGCACGATGCATAAAATCAGGAAATGTTGAGTTTACGGTATCGCCTAATTCATCATATATTTCAATCGCATATTCTTTTGTCCAATTCTTTTTTAAATCTTCGTCTTTTGACCAAATAGGCCATCCACTAAAATAACAAGAATCAGTATCGCCATAAACAATAGCTTCACCTGTGTGATCATATTCACCTGCAATTAATTCATTTAAGGTTGCACTCATGTGCTTGACAATTTGCCTACCTGTTAGTGTCGTACTTTGTCCAATACGCTTATCATAAAATCGACAATGTTGATTTAACAATGCACCATATGCAGAGTTAAGCAAAATCTTACGTACAAGTTGTCGCTTATCAAAAAACTCTGCTTCTTCAGGAGTCTTGGCTTCTTTAAGTTGCTTTTGAATTTGTTTACGTTCGCTATACCATCTCGTCAACAACCCAGGTATCACCCCCTCATTCTCATAGGTAAAAATTGTACCATTAGCACTTAAGATCCATGGTTTACCACTATCGAAAATAAGTTTGTGAACCTCAGCAGCACTAAACTCTTGTGCTTTTCCACGTTCCCATTCTATGGTAATCATGGTATCACGCTCTTGGTTCATTACTGCAGTATATTCTAGTGTGCCAAATAATCCTTCCCATAAGATAGGACCATCTTCTCCTTCAACTTCTTCATCCTCAGCAACCTTACGATTCTTTTTCTTTTCACGTGCTAATTTTTGACTTTTGTCGTACAAGTATTGGTCAGTCAAGGTTTGTTTAAGTTGTCCAACAATGGTTTCAGGTGCCATATTTAATGCACGAATAGCTGATGGATAAAGCGAATTTAAGTCAACTGCTGCTATCCACTCGTGAATACCTTTTTTTGGATAGGCAACATATGCACCTGCAGCTTTAGTTTCATCTTCTTCAGTACGCTTGGGTTTATCAGGAATAATCAGATTACGTGCGTGTGCTTCATTGATAACCGCTTGCTCAATCATCGCTACACTACCCATCACAGTAGGTAATAACACTGTATTTTGATGTGCAATGCTATTTGCCAAGTCTAAGAATTTAAGTTTGGCATGTATCTTATATAACAGCATCGTATCTTGTCTATTATATTCAAGAAAAGTTTTCCAATCTTTGTTATAAAGTTGATCTAACGTACCTTCATATTGTGTTTTCTTTTCTCCAACTTCCATCTCACCAATATAATCTAATTTATAACTATGACGTTGTTCGTAGTTATACTTTTTGTATAGTTCAAGATAATCCATGTGAACTCGACCAACTAGATCATACGTTACTTGTTTTTGATCAAATTGTACGAATTCACGTTGGCGTGGAAATTGGTTGAATAAGCAAAACCTGCGAGTATCATCTTTAGACATGACTTGAGTAACACGGTTAACCATGTATGGTATATCGTATCCTCCACTATTCCAACCTGTTAGTACGTCTGCATCTTCAATGAGATCAAAGAATAAGTTAAACATTTCTGTTTCTGTTTTACAAACCACAGTGTTTTCAAAATGCTTAACTGTTTCTTGCACTTGTTCTTCAGTATAACCTGCAGGTGGGATGCATAAAGTAATTAGTGCATCCATCCAATCAAGATACATGGAAATAGAATTTACTGCATTAAATGGATCATCAGTTGGGGCAAATCCTTTATCAGGATCAAAGTTTACCTCAATATCAAAAAAGCATACGTGTAAATCAGGAGGTGGTATATCCAAGTAATTTTCAGAAAGGCATCTAAAAACAGGGTTAATATCACTTTCAAATATTTGTGATTTAGAACGATGCAAACGTAATTCTTTTAAGAATTCATTTTTATTTGATGCTGTAATTTTAGATAGGGAATCACCATATACACTACGGTATTTTCCTTTTGGGTCAGTGTAATAAAAAAGGTATTTTGCTTTATATTCTTGATAAATGCGTTTACCTTTTTTATCACGTTCGACAATATGAATTTTATCAGACTCACGATCTAATAATGCGTCTATATAACTCATTGATTACACATCATAAACAAAATTACCTGATACACTTACTCGTTCACCATTTGAACTAAAAAATGGATGGACTTGATGACTCATTGATGCAGGGAAAATTATACATTTATATAGCATATTCTTATCAATCGTAATAGTATAGGGGCTAATTTTACCTAAAGCATTTATATATTGAAAGGTAAAAGATCCTGCTGTAGTACTTCCACAAAATCTACCTTTATTTTCAACTATCTCTTGTTCTATTTCATAAGGAACTTCTAACCATATCACAAATGAAATTAAACCGATATGAGCATGCACAGGATTATATTCATTTTTTCTTTGAATGTTAACCCATGCTGTTAACAAATCCAAGTTTTTATCATTTTTTAAAACTGTATAGTGTTTAAATAATTCATAATAGTGAATGTAATTTAATACGTTTGGTAGCAGTAATTCCTTTAAAAACGGTTGTGAAGATTGCAGTTCATATTCGCAATTTGTCTCTTTAGACATACTTGCATTTAAAATCGTATAATCTTCAGGATGTTTTTTAATCTGCTCAACTTCATTGATTAACGGTATTAAGTCATTCCTAGTATAGTTTACTTCTAGATAACCAAAACTTGGGAAATGTTTTATACTAGCTGTGCTCATTTACATTGTTTTACCAACAGTTTCCAAAATGTTTTCAAGTAACTCGTGATCTTGTCTTGCTTTACCTAATTCTGCTTTATGTGCAATACGTATTGCTTTTTTAAGTACTGCTGCTTTAATATTCATTTCTTCAGCAACCGCTTTAACGGTATCATTTAACCCTTCTTGCATGGTTTCAATTTCATGCATGACTTGACAACCTTCATTAATTAAATGCGTTAGTTTGGCTTTTTGTTCTGCTGAAAACATAACTGATGACATAATAACTCCTTTGAGAAAGTACTTAGTCTACAGTATAAATGCAAAAAAACAATATTTTTTGGATAATCGGCTTACAGGAATATCTGTTTTAATTGTGGCATTACTGAATTTAAATCAGTATAAAGTAAACCTATACCACCTGCTTGTTTAAAAGCATCAATCTTTTTAGGTGTATCGTCAATCAATATAGCAGGTTGGTGTCCATAATTAGCCCACTTCCACTTATTACGTTCAAAAATGGCTTTTTTTTGCAACTTCCCATCCTAAATTAGATGCTAACCAATCACGTTTACCAATTTCACTTGCTTGGCGACTATTTTTTGGGTCAACACCATCACTACGCAAGGGTGCGCTCAAAATTCTCCAATCAATACGATGTTGGTCTAACCATTCAATTAATCGCATACCATCTACCATTGGTGGCAAAGTAGCAAAAAAATCTTTTACCGCACTTGGTCCTAACCTACGCAAGCTGTCAACCCTACTTTCTTTGTCAGTGCCATCATAATTAATGATGCCTTTATCAAAATCAGCTAGCACACCATCCATATCAACAAAAACAAAGGGTTTAGGTTTGGCAACTTCAAAGATTTTCATACTCTACAATTTCCTATAACCTTAGTTATGGTTGTAAATTCACGTGCGACACGATCATAAAACATTTCAGGTGGACGTTCACTATAAGCACGATAACCCAATGCTAACTGACCCATATCAATATAATAAGATGAACTAGGCCAACGTTTTTGGTTAAGTTTCAATCCATCGATGAGTATACATTCTTCTGCTAGTCTTGTCAAGTTAGTCTTTTTAACCTCACCTTCTGCGTTCATAGCTTCCATTAATTTTATTGCAATGGGTTCTTTGTTTAAATGTGGGTTTTCCATATGTCTAGCAAACATATGCACAGTAAATGCTTCAATCTCAGGATCAAGGTTGACACATGCAGCAGCTTCGGCGGCAAGAATTACCTCGTAGCTATGCTTAACATATGTCATCCAATGTTGCATATTAATGTTCAAGCAATAAAGTTATAATAACGTCATTACGGTTAGCACTATCGTCGCCATCGCCTGGGGCAACGACTACGTTCCAATATGGTTGACCATTAGATTTCGTACCATCCTTAAAGGTCATCATTTGATCGTAAGTAATAATAGATTGTGGTTTAATGCCATACTTTTGTGCTGCACGTTGTTTGAATGTTTCCCATGCTTCAGCATTTTTCCAACGTAATCGATTGTTTGCATCACGTCCCATTAAATCAGTAAACATATCACGATCTACAATTTCACTACGTTTGACTTCTTGACCTGTTTGTTTTTTATACAATTCAACTTTCTTATATTCTCCTGATTTTGCACCCATAGAGAAATTTATTCTAAAGTTTTGTGGACGCTGACTTGTTGCTACATCGCCCATTTTAGTATAGGCGTAAAATTGTACGTCAGGAAACTTTCTAGCAACATCATAAGCCAAGTTTAAATATTCAGGACTAAAGAAATCACCTGCATCATGCCAACGAATAATAACTTGAGTACCTTTTTTCTGAAATCTATCTCTAGCTGATTCAATTTCGCTCTCAAGCATTGCTTTCCATCCATCAGGATCATTTAGTAAAAAGTTTAATGATCTAGATCCTGCTTCAGATGGTGGAGCATATTGTACATACCCACCTTTCATGGCATAACATACTTGTACGCATTTACCTGCGCCTGGGCAGGTGTTGACTACTACAAATTTTTGTCTATCTTCATCAACTGCCAAACCAACTAAAGCAGGTAATCCAATATTAAAAAATATACTGCTGCTACCATCGCTATGTTGCATCTTTTCATTTTGTTTAAGCAATTTCTTTGGACGTTGCATAACAGATGCCATTAACTTTGGTAAATCATATAATTGATTATTACCATCAACGATAGGTACTGTGCCACTATGAATATAAGGACGTATTAATTTGTCTTGTTTAAAACGCTTATAAACCTCATACTCATCACCTGACATTTTGCCAAGTTGTTTCTTACTTGGTCTACGATACTTTTTTTGTAATTCAGGACTAAGTTTTCTACGAAGATAATCAGTTAATTCATCTTCAGGATAATCACGATGTGGCGCACCTAAAAACTTTTCTGCTTCATCTAATTCTTCTTGATCTTTTACAAATTGTTGTAGTGACATAACCTCTACTCCAGGCACCGCCCCAGGTAAATCCTGCTGTGCTACATCTTCGAATAATAACTCGCTGATTTTCATGATTAATTATTCTTTGCAAAGTCCGCTAGTAAACCACGTGCTTCATTGTAAGAAGAAGCTTGGCAGGTGAATTCTTTCATTGTGCCACTTGCGCATTTTACGTTAAATTTGTAAGTTCTCATAGTAATATTCCTTTATAATATTTATGATGATCCAAAAAACTTATTCATTAGCTCTTTTTGTTTTTTAGGTTTTGCGCCTAATACAGGACTAATCTTTGTAACTTTATCAGTTCCACTTAAATATTTAGGGTTTTGTTTGTTTTCTTTTGTATAACGTGGATCCTTTGGATCATACTCAGTACCAAACGCACTCTTAACTTGAGATGAATTGAATATAATATATGACATATCTATGTAGTCAGCTTGTTGCTGCAAATACTGATGCGCTTCTTTTTCAGCTTCTTCAGGTGTATCACCTTCACCAATAGGTAAAGTAGGCATAATATTATCAGGTAAATATGCTACGTATTTTGATCCTTCTTTTTTAATCGTAAAATTAATTCGTTCATCAGGTCTCAATGTTCGCTTACCTTCATTAGTATTGCGATATTGTATACCATCATATCCCGCATCAAACAATGAACGTGCTAATTCAGCATAGATTGTTGCTTTACAATCATCCCAATCCATATCACGATCCCTACGAATAGCTTCAAGTTCGTTATATTCTTTTTGGTTAATAATCTTTTTCTTGAATAAAAAATTCATAACTTGACGTAAATGCTCTTCATCAGGACCAAATATATCAGGCATAGTAAAAGGGTTAGTAATCTTTAAATACACGGGTATAACACGTGCTCCACTGTATTTGGCAAACTCGTTGGCTGCTTCACGATTGCCAAAATGTATACCAAAATCACGATATAAATTTTTAAACGTTGAAAAATCATTAGATGTACCATGATATACAATCATAGGAGCACCATTAGTATCAACTACTTTACTATTGCCAAACCATGCTCTTAAATTTTCCTCACGACCTTCTACTAATTCTTTTAAAAAACTCATGGACTCTTTGTTGATATTAGGATTAGTTGGGTCAAATGTACCATTGTTGTAAACGGATTTGATTTGCTCAGGGCGTAATGCTATGTACCACGTTTTGGTTCTGCCTTTTATAACGAAGCCATCATTACCGTTTTCTGTAGCCTTTTTAAGAAGATTGCGCACTTGGACGTATCCCTTACTAGAATTAGACATTGACACCCATTTGTCTACGGATATAGGAAGCGGATTTTTAATAGATAAGAAAACGGGGATGATGTTGGCACCTTCTTGTTGAGCATACCCGCCAGCATCCGAGGCTGACGTTGAGAAAAAGATGCCTAGATAATCAGTTGCATTTGGCACACTGCTGCCTTTTGGCGCAGACTTGTCAAACGCTGCAAAGTTTCTCAGCGTCCCATGATACACCACTAATGGATCGCCTTTTGCATCAACCACCTTACTATTACCAAACCACTTATTAAAATTATTTTCTCTATCATTACTATCTTCTTTAGTAATGTCAGGTTCATGTTTACCAAATGTACCTACATTATATATAGACTTGATTTGATACTGTTCAAATGGGCGATAAGTTAAAATAATCGGTGTGCCCTCAGCACCAAGTTCTAACTCTTTTCCATCACGTGGTTCATATTTTTGGGCACCTGCTTCAAAAACATCTTTTAAAATGACACCATCATATCCCATACCTTGTAAATAACTTACAATATCTTCACTATCTGCAATAGTATATGTATCTATAACCGTATTGTCTAGTGCATCCTCAATAGAACTAATATCGTCTGCTTCACCCCATGTGTCAATTTGATCTGAAAGATCACGAAATCCTTTTATTCTAAACCCATCATCGTCATAAGCATTAATCGTAAATCTTGCGCCTGTTTTGTATATGATTTCATCTAAATCATATATCATATAGGACACATCTCTCCAACCTAGTTTTTTACGTCCACCATCAGGTACATTTAAATCGCTAGGCACCGCATTAATAAAATCTATTAATGATATTGTTTCATTATAACGGGTAAGGTCTAATGGTTTAACAATACGTAAATACGCTGCGATTACAGTTGAACCACTACCATATTGTCTTGTATCTAAATGTCTAGCATATACACTAGCTGCCGCAGGGTCATTAGTAAATGATGGCACTGCACGACCTTGAGTTAATTTAAATTCTGTGGCAGCAGGTCGCTTACGTGTACCACGATATACGACAAGTGGGTTACCATTACTATCAACCACTTTACTATTACCAAACCAACTACGAAATGCTTTTGTTTCTCTAGCCTTTTGGTACTCTAATAACTGACTGATTTTCATCCACGTTCTTTTTTCAATGTGCTACGCAACATCCATCCATGTTTGCCATGCGCATCGATACGCCCCGCTATAAAATCTGCAACACCTTGTTCGTTTTCTCGCTCACATTGTGTAAATGTTTCTTTTAATAACGCAATAACTTTTAAATTATCTTCGTATAATTCAGCAATCATTAACTCAGCACGTGGTACTAATTGTTGTTCGTCAATAATGCTTAATTCTTGATATCTTGTCATCGAACCAGGAGCGTATGCGTCTAATTGACGAATAATTTCAGCTAACTTGTCTAAACTATCATAAACCTCATTGTAAATATCACCAAATAAGGTGTGATATTGTGGAAAGTTTGGTCCTTCTACGTTCCAATGAAATCCTGCTGCTTTAATGTAAAAAGCAAATGACGTTCCTAACACTTGCTTTAAACTATCTTTTAACATTCTTTTTACCTTCTAACATATTCTTTTGTGCTTCATGACCTTCCATATACTCTGCTACATCTTTAATTAATTCATCAGCACGTGTAATGTGGTCTGAGACCCATCCTGGCAAGCCTTGTCCTTCACTTCTACCTTTAATTATCTTAGCAAGTGACATTGCATTTTTAATGGTAGATAATAAACTATTCACTGCCATTGATACTTCATGGTCAGGTTCCATATGCTTAGCTTTAACTACATCGCCACGCATACGCATCTTACCAGGCATCACTATGAGGTCTTGTTCACTTAAATCAGCTTCTTTTAATGTGTTAGGTATAGCACCTGTATTGTTCAAGAAAAACTGATCTGTTACACCTGCTCTAATCTTTAAGTCTCGTACTTGCTCTCTATACTCGGTAATTTCTTCCGCAATAGCACGACCTAATATTTGACCAATTTGTTCAGGTGTTGCAGGTACATCAGGTCCTGTACCACCAAATTTTGTATTTACTAACCTAGGGAAGTAATTTCTAACAACACTAGCTAAACGATTAACTGTTTCACTAGTTAAAGCTTTGTATTGTTGTATATAACTATCATATGAAATATTGTTAGCTAATGCTTTACCACCTGCTGCCATTGCTGCTCCTGCTGCTGCAGCTTTACCTAAACTACCTAAAAATCCTCTACGTGCAGGATCAGCTTCATTGATACTTTCTTCATCAGAATATTGTGCATCACGTAATGCATCTTCAAAAATTTCATCTAATCCATAAATTGCACTTTCTAATTCATGCTTGGCTTCATACACACGACTATTATGATAATTAAAATCATCCATGTCTAATGCGTAAGCTTTTACTAAATTTTCAATTTCTACCATAATTTCATTAACGGTATTATCGTATGCGATTCCTTTAGTAATTTTTCTAGCTTGCATTAAAGCACGTTCTAAATCATCTGCACGACCTTCGTTAATGCTTTCGTTCTTAGATTTGTTACCCCAATTCTTTGCACCTGCTTTGCGACATTTAACTAAAGCACCACTAGCATATGCACTAGGCCAAATTTTATAACGACTTTTTACCTTATGATAGCATGCATCTTTTTTACCTTCAGTAAATAATGCTTCACTGACCATTTCACCATTACATTGTGGACAAATACCTTCTTTGACATAATACTCAAGACTTTCATTCTTAGTCTTGTTGCTTACCATATCAGCTTTACCTTGACGTTGCGGGTTTGGATCTTCACGGCGTTTTTTACGTACTGCTGCTGCAATAGCTTTTTTACCACCACTAGCACGTAATGATGCTGCTTTTTCTTTACTTAAGCATTTTGGTTTACCTTCACCTGCTTTACGTTCGCCACATTTACCAATACGCTCACCTTTAGTATTGTAACGATCCCATCCACCGCCACCTGCACCACCTGCACCACCTTTACCAAACCATGCACGTAAATCTTCGCTTAATTGTTCAGCAATTTCACCTTCACTAAATTCTTTACCAACTAGTTTATCACCTGTAACACCTTGGATAAGTGCCCATGCACGTTGGAATTCTTTTTCTTTAATTAATTGGTTTAGTATTTCTTTTTGACGTGGATCTGCCATTTTAAAGAATTTAACCATTTCCATTGCACCGATATTACCTTCATAACCTAGTTCCATCAATGCTTCTTCATTAGTATGAGATTGGTATTCATCATAATCCATATACATATCGGTATCACGATCATAATACTTACCTTCTTTAGGATCGTAATAAACAATCTTACCTGATTTTAAACGGAATGGTCCTTCTAACCCTTGGTCTGACATATCTGTATAACGTTCTTTATCAATTGGAGTTGATATTTTCCAACCTTCCGCCACACCTTGCCTTTTAGTGCGTGTTTGTTTTTCAGTATAGGCTACAGCATCTTCCAATGCGGCCAATCCCTTTTGTTCAGAGTTCTTGCTCATACCAGTGTCGTATAGTTCATCACCGTTATAGATACGAACCTGCCAACCCATTCCTGTATCAACCAAGTCGTGTCTAAAGTTGCCTACCTTGACTGACTTGACTACATTCTTTCCCGAGCCTTCCGCCACACCTTCTTTCCTAATACCAAGTGTACCCGCAGGATTACCTCCACCAAACATACTAGCAAATGCATCGCTTGCTTGTTGTTTAGTATCTGCTTTTTGTTGTTTTTTTATTGATTTTTTACTCGTAACTGCTTGAAGCATTTTTTTAAACTTATCATCATCCGTTGTTGGATTAGTAGCTTCAGATACTTTTGCTTTAGTTTTTTTACCACTTGCCCAATTGCCCCACTCTGAAGCACCACGCTCTACACTATTCATGTATTTTTTACCACTATCTGCAGTCTCATCCGTTTTTTCACGTTTTACTGTTTCTTTGAATAATGGTGTGGCAACAGTAGCAACTGAACCTGCTGTCATTTCATTAAGTTTATCTAAGGTTTTGCGAATATCTGACATGATGGAATTCCATAATATCTAGTATTTATTCGCTATGAATTAATTTAGAACTTACCTGATGGCTTTGCTATGGGTGGTATACCACTACGTTTAATCTTACCTAAACCTAATTTTATAGCATTTTGTCTAATACTATCAGGTTTAATATCAACGGTTAATGCTGTTTTAAATCTTGGATCGTCTTTTTCTGCTTCACTAGGAATATATCCTGATGCTGATTCATACAAATCATCATTATTTCTTTCACCATAAGTTTCTGATTTGGTTTTACCGACATATGCGGGAATATTTTTATACCCTAACTTAGCATATGCATTTGCCCTATGTGCACCATCAATAATTGATTTTCCTATTGGGTCAAATACTATAGGGCGTATTTTGGCTTTTTTATTTTGTATGTCAGCCATAATTTCTTTTACATAATTTTGGTCAACATCATATTGTTTAAGATTGATGCTTGATACAGGAAGTCTTTCTAATTTATAATCGTCAAACCAATAAATTCTATCACTTAAATCACCTTCGTAAAAATCTTCTTTTCTTCCATGAATTTGTTTAACCATAGAAAAGATTTTATCTACAGGAATATAACCTGATAAACCTTCTTCTAAATTAGCTTTTACTAATTTGGTATAATAATTAGGATCTTCACTTAAATGATCTAATGCAATTTCTGTAGCAACATCACGTATACTTGTATGTTCTAATTCTACTTTTATGCCTTTTTTAAGTTGCCCAATAATATGTTCACGACTAACACCATGCTTTTTAGCTAAATCACTAATTGATAGTGTAGGTTTGTCAAGGATTTTTGGTCCTTTTTCTGCCATACTCATTGTTTGACTATGTATCTCATTATATGCATCACGTAAACGATGCAATAAACCACTTGTACGCAATGCTTTAAATGCTATATTCTCAGGTGAAAACTCACCGTGTGATTCTAATCCTGCCTTACGATACTTACGAATGGTATCAAGTACTGCTTCAATCTTGTCCATATCTCTTGCTTTTAATGCAAGCTCAGCAACTTGTACTAGTTTTTCAAACTTTGATTTACTAGCAGGTTCATTGATATCAGCCACACGTTTAGTAGGAAATTTTATCCAACGATCATTCAACACACTATATTCACCACGACTAACAACAGGTTGGGCAGAATCTTGTACATATAATTCTACTTGATACCCACCAATGGTAATGTCATGCTGTAAATTCCATATAATTTTCTTAACATGAAATAGTTCAGCATAGATTTCATCATGGTCTAATTTTTTAATATCAACTAAAATGTGTAAATCTATATCGCTATGTGGAGTATATGTATATGAAGCATTACTACCACTTAGCGTAATATCTTTTACATCAATGTTATTGACACCTAAGTGTTCCATAAAATCATCAGCTATTTCTAACAAACGATCACGCACAGCAGGAATCATATGTTCATCCCTGAATAGTACAGGATTTAATACATCATGAAACTGTATTGCGTTTGTTAGTTTAAAATCTTCTAATTCTTTTAAGTTCATAGATATATTTAGCAAAAAACCGTGTGGTGTTACCCTACACGGTTTTCATGAATTAAAGCAATATTACGCCGCTTTTTCTTCAGTTGGTGTTTCAGTCTTTGTTTCAGTAGGTGCAACAGGTTTAAATGGAGCAGTTTTTACTGCACTATCAATAACTGTTACTTTACCTTGAGTTTCACACCATTGTACAAATTGTGGACCAATATTGTTCAATAGATGTTCTTGGTTTTCCATACAGAAAACATAACTACCACTATGACGCAATAATACACGTTTGTCAACCCAAATCTTACCACCAAGATCACGCCAATTTTCGCACATAGTCCAATCTTCACTATAGTAACGATTTTGACGAACGGCTGTATCAAAGTATGTTGCAAGATACTGATCATATACAGGATCTAAACCAATATCATTCTTATATGGTTTTACTGCAGGATGTGCTTTCATTTTTTCAAACACATGACGTTTAGTCAATAGGAAACCTGTACCTGCTTTTGATACTTCTTGTAGCCCATCAGGACCTTCTTCCGCACCTTCAAAACCATTAACGACCCATTTAATAGGCATGGTTTTCATTGGGTATAATCCACCAATAACATCTTTGTCACGGTTAAGTAGGACTAGTAAGTGCCATGGTTCCCAACCAATATCAGCATCAACGAAAAACAAGTGTGTTGAATCTTTTTGATGCATAAACTTTGCAGTCAATGTATTACGTGCACGTGAAATCAATGATTCGTTGACCATAGTTTCAAGTGTCCAATCAATACCAAGTTGACGTGCGGTATTTGCAAACTTAATAAAACTCATAAAAGTTGATTCAGTTAACATACCACCATAACATGGCATTGCAATGTGGCATTTTGTAGTACGTAGGAAATCAACGTTTACTTGTACTTGACCTGGCTGTGGAGGGGATGCTGCTTTTTTTGCTTCTTCTTCAGATACAGTGCCACCAAGACTTGCTGCTTGCGGTGCTTTATCTGCTAATTCTTGTACTGCGTCTACGGGTACGGTGGGCTTTTCTGCGATTGCTTCAGTTGTCATAAATATCCTCTTGTTAAGATATGGATATTTAATAGGTTTGATGATGCTCAAATTATTTTTCTGCTACGTAATCGTTGTTTGATGGTTGTTCAGTTTCTTGTAATACTATTGGTCTTACTTGTGAAGCTTGTTTTAAACCTTCTTTAATTAATTGTAACAAACGTAGCTTTTGCTGTGGTGTAGCAGTGCTTAACAATGGTTTGCTTTCAGCAATTAATTTGAGTATAGCTTCTTTTTTCATATTAGTAAGTGATAGAAATATTTATGATTCCACTCGTAAAATCAGATGCTTGTCCACGCATCCATAACCAATTACCTTGTATAGTTTGTGGTGCCACATTACTAAAATCAATAGTCAATAAATCAACCCAATCTTTATCTTCAGATGGACTGATTTCTAACGAACCTTGTATAACAACATTGCCACTTACTGCACCTGTATTAGAATAATTTACAGTGGTAGTAGTCTTTGGCGATAAGAAATAACTTACACCCTTAGCTGCGCTACCTTTCCATGTTGGTCCTACGTTTGCACCATTAACATTTGCAGCAATTGTTTCAGTTGTTAACACAAGTGACATTATTGTTTCTCCACCTCAACAACAATACTACCATCAAGTAATTCCTGAACAATTGCTTCTAAACTTGGTGCAAAATCCTTATCAGTTAATGTTGTTACAGTTTCAGTATCTTTAATTAACTTACTTAAACGTATAACAACAATTTCTTCTTGAATTTTAGCCATAAAAGCCTCCTGTTATATATTTATGCTATTTCAGGAGGTTTTTGTATCATACATTCCTTTTTAATATGTTCATGAAAAGTCATATAAAATAATGATTGCACTTGTTCTTGATCATAATCAAAAAATAAGTTTCCATCGCTCCACCTCCCATTTTTGTTTCTATTATCCCAATTTAAAAACCAACTTAAATTAGCTGAAGGGAAAAAATGTTTGCTATACTTTGTAAAAAATTCTTGTAAATCCTGGATATCTTTAGCTGTATACACTTTACTTTTTAAAAATACACGAAAATTATGCTTTGGGTTTTTATGGTATATAGTTTCTTTTGGTCTAGAAAAGGTATAAAGCACTTCTTCAACTGTTTCAGGTTGTTGTAAGGTTATAGCAATTTCTTCTAAAACATCATATCGTGTTGAATACACTGTAATATCATTACGATGTGTCAATGTTTTAACAAATTCTACATATTTTTCTTTCCATAATAAAAATTTTCTAAGTTCAGTTAAATTTTTTTGGTAAGTAGCACGATTATTAGCACGTTCTAATTCACGATCTATATAAGCTACATCGTAGGCCTTAAAAATACCTGCTTGTGCAATATGAAATGTTGTTTTATACTTGTACTTGTCATACCATAACCAATGTTGATTATGGTTAGATACAAGATTTGTATAACTAAACCCTGATAATACCATCTGTTCCAATTACGCTAGTCCTATTTAATTTTACTTCTGCAGTAAATTCGATCTTGTCATCAACCACTGTGGTATTAACAACCGATGATTTAAGACGCTCAAACAAGATCTTTTTACTTAACGGTACACGAATGACTTCATCAATTTTACGTGCAAGTGGACGTGCTCCCATTTTGTCATCGTACCCAACCTTAGCTAGATATTCAACAGTGTCTTCGGCTAAATTCAACGTAATATCATGCTGTGATAATAATTGTGACTTAAGTTCATTAACAAATTTAACCACAATTTTTTTAATCGCAAGATTATCTAACTTTTTGAACTTACAAACCATATCAATACGATTACGTAATTCAGGCTTGAAAAATTCTTTTAATGCTTTATCATCTTCACCCGTTTTTTGTGTTGACCCAAACCCAATGTTTGCTCGTTCACTATCTCTTGCTCCTAAATTACTTGTCATAATGATGATAGTATTCTTGGCATCAACAGTTTTACCATTTGTACTAGTAATTCTACCTTCATCTAATAATTGCAAGAATAGGTTATAAACGTCAGGATGTGCTTTTTCAACTTCATCAAACAATAGTATTGCATATGGGTTTTTACTTAAATCATTGATAATTTTTCCACCACCAAGATTACCTTCCCCATACCCCACATACCCAGGAGGTGCCCCAATCAACGCAGCAACACTATGCTTTTCTTGATATTCACTCATATCATAACGCAACAATGGCATACTAAGGTATTCACTTAATAAACGTGCGGTTTCAGTCTTACCACTACCTGTTGGTCCCAAAAATAAGAAACTTGCCATAGGTTTCTTTTCATTTGAAATACCTGCATAACTAACATAGATACGTTCTAGAATTTGTTCAACGGTTTCATCTTGACCAAACAATTTAGACTTGATATTACCCTCAAGATTAATCATCTTATCCGAGTTATCACCGCTTAATTTATCAGGTGAAACACCACACATTCTAGTAACTTGTTCTTTGATACTAGCCTCATTAATAATTGCACCATTATTATTAGCTACACGTTGTTTTGCACATGCTGCATCTAATAGATCAATACTTTTATCAGGGTTTTTACGCTCATGTATATATCGACTACTGTACGTCACTGATGCTTCAATAGCATCTTTTTCAATAACAACATCATGAAACTTTTGCAAACGTTGACTTAAACCTGTAAGAATATTAATGGTAGTATCACGATCAGGTTCATCAATAGAAACACGATAGAATCGACGCATTAATGCACGATCTTTTTCAAATGACTCGTAATATTCTTCCCATGTTGTACTTGCTATAATTTTTAGATTACCTTTAGTAATAGCAGGTTTAATCATGTTAGCAAAATCTACGCTACCACCACTACCATTACCACTACCTCGCATAGTATGTGCTTCGTCAATAAACAAGATTGTTTTTGGCTTGCTTGCTAGTGCTTCCATAACTTGTTTGACTTTTTCTTCAAAGTCACCACGATACTTAGATCCTGCAAGCAATGATCCTACTTCTAATGAATATACTTCATGTTCTAGTAGGAATGGTGGAACTTCTTCATCAATAATACGTTGTGCTAAACCTTCAGCGATAACGGTTTTACCAACGCCTGGGTCGCCAACCATTAATACATTTGATTTAAATCGTTTAGCTAAAACATTAATAATATCTTCTACTTCAGTTTCACGCCCAATTAATGGTTCAATTTTACCTTTCTTTGCTAAATGAGTAAGATTAATAGTATGTTCTTCTAGTATTTCATTAGCTTGTTCTTCAGATAGTTTTGAACTATGTTTAATTGATTTTTGTTTTTTGTTCCAATATTGAATGAATTCAGAACGTGTTATGCCCCATTTTAATAAGAAATAATGTGCGTGACTATTTGTTTCTTGCATTAATGACGCATACAAGTCAATAATTTCAATTTGTCTGCGCCCTGTAAACAATACTTGTGTTACTGCACGATTGAAAACTCGCTCTAGTGAATTAGTTTTCTTAGGGGCAATTTCAGATTCAGTATCATCAGTAGGAGCATTTACTACTAAAGTATTCATTGAATCTAGATAACCATTTACTTCAGTAATCATTTGCTCAGTATCTACGCCAAAATCATCAAGTAGTTTTCTAAATGAATCATAGGTAATCATACTTAACAACGCATGTTCTAATGTAACATAAGCATGTTTTTTAGTTTTAGCAATACGAATTGCTTCTTCAATAATACTTTCAATCTCAGGATTTGTAATCATTCTTTATTCTCCGATTTTCTATCATGCATTGTAATTCCATTTAAGTGATCAACTTCATGCTGTATAACTCTAGCTTCTAAATTACTAAAATATTCAGCTATGAATTTACCTTCAGCAGTTTGATACTCTAACATAATTGTATCAGGTCTTTCTAGCTCTACCGATTCATTAGGATAACTTAGGCAACCTTCGGTATATGGAACCATTTTTTGACTAAAATCAATGATTTTTGGGTTATAAAATACACGGTCATTGTCATTTACACTCATAACAAACACACGGTCTCGCAACCCAACTTGATTTGCTGCTAAACCAATACCACCACTTTTGTGCATAAATTTTAATAATTCAGTACCCAATAATTCATTTTTAATTGGGTAAGTAAAATTTACAGGTTTGGTTTCAAGGTGTAACGTTCTTTTAGTTAATTTCATTTCGTATTTACATTACAATGTTTCTCTAAAACTCTGATGATTTCGTCATCTATACTTTCGGGCATAACAGGTTTAATAATGACATATTGATCACCTTGACCTTGTTGAGTTACCATACCATGTCCATTTAACCTAAGTGTTGAATTAGGACGTGTACGTGGATCTATCGTAATTTCTAACTCCTTGCCTAAAATAGTTGGGACAATAATTTTTTTACCAATGACTAAATCAAAAATAGAAACATCAACTGTATAATAAATATCCAATCCTCGACGATCAAATAGTGGATGACTATGTTGCCTGAAATTAACTTGAAGTAACCCATCAGGCAATAGCCCATCATATCGTACTACAGCACCATCGTCAAGACCCCTAGGTAAATCAATCTTAAATAATTGTGGACCACTTGGTGTATTAAGATGTACGGTTTGTTGTTCACCCTTAGCAATTTGTTCTAGGGTGACAAAAATGGTTGCTGTATAGATACGTTTTTGTGGTCTTGCTTGCTGTCTAAAAAACTGTCCGAAAATATCTTCAAACTGTGGACCACCAAAGTTAAAATGAAAACCACCTTGCTGTGGGTTAAATCCATTAAATTGTGGTTGAGGGCTATCGTAAGCTGCCTTTTTTTGTGGGTCGCTTAATGTATCATATGCTACTTGAATTGATTGAAACTTAGCAGTATCTCCACCACGATCAGGATGATGTTGACTAGCTAGTTTACGATATGCTTTTTTAATTTCATCAGGTGTGGCATTTCTGTCCACACCCAATGTTTGATAATGGTCCATTAAGTTATTTAAACTTAAGCTTTCCCTGCGATTTTTTCTTGGCTACGTCCATATGCTGCTAAACCTAACACTGCACCCATAGCAATATGGTATAAACCTGCACCTTGTAGGGTAATTGGCATCCATTGACTGTTAACTTGTCCATGACTTAACGCTTGTAATACACTCCAAAGTATAGGGAATATTACAAAATCACATGTACAGGTAACCATGTAAATAACAGCCATCATGGGTCGCCACTTACTGTTAATAAAGTTACCAAAACTATCATCCGTTTTGATCAGCACTTCAGCAGGACCGCTTTGCATTGCGCCGCCTGGGTTTTTGAGGATTTCAGCTTGATTAGCTTGTGGTGGTGCTCCCCATTGTTGTGCTGCTTTTAAATCATGTGGGCTATGCCAACCATCTGTTTTTACACTTGGATCTTTAACTAAACGCTCATGTGCTTCATCATTAAGCGCAAAACCTTTTTCATCGTCAGAACGTTGTGCCAATGTTATTGTTGTTATAGGCATGCTTGTTTCCTTAAATTATACCTGCTTGACGTTGCATCGCTAATATATCTTCATCTTTAGATACACTAGTTTGTACACTTACTCCTGCAATGTTACGCCATTCATTTAATTCTAAATCATTTTCTTCTTTATACTCAGATGAATTTAGTGGAACGTTAGCTTGAATAAACTCTACGCTTGCATCACCTTTTTCACCATTCGCTTTTAAACTCCAATTTTCAATAGGAATTCCTGTTAATGTTTTTAAATCTTCAATTAATGTAATAATATGTTTTGCTGCAATTTTTTTACGCTCTAATTCAACAAACACTAGATATTTATTGGGGGAGACTTCGCCTGGGCTACGATCAGAGTCAAGTACCCAATCATAACCACGTTCAAACCAATTCACTAAATCTTCAGCAGCATTTTCATCTTTTACCGTAAAGCTTAATGTTATAATATCACTATCTTTACCCATTGATGATTTATACTTGTCAATACCAACAATAGGAACAATCAAATGTTCCATGTCCAAATAATTAAGACTTTCGTTTAATATGGTCATAGTGGTGGACCTCCTGTTGGGGGTCCTGCAGGAGCAGGTGGTGGCATGGGTGGTCCACCTACAGGTTGTCCTCCACCTTGTTCACCACCTTTAACTTCTTCAGTATCGTAATCTTTTTGATATGCATCATCTAAATCTTCTAAATCAATAGTTTGCTCAGCAATATCTACGCTACCTTCACGAATATCATTCATTAATGTTTTAGGAATGGTAATATTCACTAACCATACATGTTTTTTAGTTTTCTTTGGGTAATGGGTGCCTGGCTTATAGTCCATAGGTTCTTTAATTTCAACGGGAACTTCTACACTTGTTTCTTTAAATTTAACCTTACAGCCTAAAGTAACCAAACGTCTACCTGCACGTGGGTCAGGCATCATTGAACGGGGCCACATAAATGTACAAGAAACTAGATATTTCCCAATAACAGGACCATCAACTAATTCGCCCATTTTCCAATTTTTAAATGCATATAAATCTGCTTCATCTAGAACACGTTCAAAATCTAATAACGTAGCCATCGTACCATCACTTGTCATGATACCTTTTACGTTATTAACAATGTCAACCCATTCTAATGAATCTAAGAATGTATCTTTCTTAGGCATAATATTTTTCCATGATACAGTATTTATCTTTTATTAGATATGGAAGATGTAAACGGGTTTTTAGGAGAACAGCTATGTATTTATGCGTTTAATTGTAGAAAAACGTAGTGATAAAACCGTGTTATAAAATCTTTAAATACGTTTGAGCAAGTTGCTCATTACTAAAAGGAGTGTAATTTTGAGTCGTAGAAAAAATTCGGCTATCCGAAAAGAACAAGAAAAATTTATGAAACACCCACAGAAAGACACACAGACCTACTACCAAAAACATGAAAACACCATTGAGTTTAATCCTCAACGTCAACGTAAATCAATACATTTAATCCCCAAATCTGTTAACCAAGAAGATTATATACTTGCACTTACTGATGATCGTGTAGATGTTGTAGTTGGTACAGGTCCTGCAGGTACAGGAAAAACTTATCTTGCCACACTTGCTGCTATACAAGCATTACGCAGCAAACAATGCGAACGCATAGTATTAACACGCCCTGCGATTACAGTGGATGATGAAAAACATGGCTTTTTACCAGGCGATCTTAACCAAAAAATGGAACCTTGGACAAGACCATTGCTAGATGTGTTTCGTGAATTCTATCATGTAAAAGAAATTGAACACATGTTAGCTGAACAAATCATTGAAATATCACCACTAGCATTTATGCGTGGTAGAACATTTAAAAATGCGTACGTGATATTAGATGAAGCACAAAATGCCACACCAAGTCAACTTAAAATGTTGTTAACACGTATTGGTGAGAATTCTAAGATTATTATTACAGGAGATGTAGAGCAATCAGATAGAAAACGATCCGATAATGGACTTACTGATTTAGAACAACGATTACAGTTTCATCCAATTGATACCATTCAATTATGTAAATTTACAGTATCCGATGTTCAACGACACCCAATAATAGAAAAAGTATTAAAATTATACGGGTAAAAAATAAGGCTCAGTAATGAGCCTTATCCAACCATAATCTCGTAAATTTCTTTCCAATTTTTAACACGTGGGATCATGGGATGACTATATTCCATATTGTGTCCATGTTCCATCAAAATTGGTCTTAAACCGCACCGCAATCCTGCTTCACAGTTTGCATACTTATCTTCGATCCAATAATATTCCGAACCCGCATACTTTGCAAGTTCTTCATCTTTGTCCGCACCTGTATCTAAACAGATGATTTCTTCAAAAACTGTTTCTCCAAACAATTTCTGTAGATTCATTCGACGAAGTTTTTGCGCATTCTTGTCTAAACTAAGCGAAGTGATTGCATGGAACACATAACCATGTTCTTCGTGCAACTTTTTGACGTAATGAATGGCATCACGTAATGGTGGCAAAAACCCAATGGCAGCAGATTCGTTAAAAATCTTGATTAGTTTCTTACCTTCTTCTTTGCTGATACCGTAGCGTTTTCCAATATTGTATTCATACTGTGAACCACTAACTCTATGATATCCATGCTCTTGCATCCAACAATCAAAAGCATATTCCCAATTACAAAGCACACCATCAACATCAACAAGAATCAAATTACTATCTGTCAAGATCATTCCTCACTAAAAACCTATTATATCAAAAGAAATTGAAGGTGTCAAGTCTTATCAGCAGCTTCAGACAACTGAGTAATTAATTCAGGGTAAACTTTACGATAATAATCGTCCATTAACCCAAAATCAGTTTCTACCTTTTTACCTTCGATAACACATTTTACCACTTTTTTGTCTTTATAATCAACAATGACATTACAAGATGAAAGGTCTTTATCACGCAATCTTGTTGAAAAACCAACTTGCTCGTCAATTTGACCACTTGATTTACGCAAATATGTAATCAGTAAATATCTCATTTTTTCTTTCTTGTTGTTTTAGCTTTTGGTTTAGGCTGTTCGATGACTGCGCCTTCGTAGCCTGGGTGGTAGGGGGCTTCCTCAACTAATCGTGTACGATTATGTTCTTCAAGTGCATTGCTAATATGGGTGCGTAATTGATCCCAATCAATGTCAAAATCTACACGACCGTCACCATGTACAGTTCTTGTTGAATAATGACCTGATGTAATACTTTCAAGTTCTTTAGTCTCGGTTTTCTTTGCTCTTGCCATGTTAATTACCTCTTGATGTTAATTCAATTAATGTTGCTGCTAAGTTAATTTCAGGTATACCTACTAATGAAAGATTAGCTAAACCATTACGTATAATAATAATTGCTGCATCTTTTTCAGATTGAGTAGTACCCCATAATTCTAAGTTATCATACATCCATTTATAAATGGCTTCTATTCTTGATGGATTGAAACTTAAATACTGTAATAATTCTTTTCTACCTTCAATGACTTTATCTTGTTTGAATAATTGTACAACATTGATTAAGTCACTATGTTGATCATCTTCACTAGATTTTAAAAGTAACTCGCCACTAGTACTATTAGCTTGTAACTGATTCAAACATTTTCTTAAGTCAGGATATGTTACGCCAACATAATGCTCTAATGTTTCAATGGTAAATTGTACATTTTCTGCCATCAATACAGTAGCAGCACGTGCCATAAACTCTGTATGATCAGGTTTACTGATATGCATTTTAACGCAACGTGACTCACGTAATGCAGGAATAACACGATGCTCATAATTACAAGTAAGAATAAATCTTACCGTAGAAGCATATGTTTCCATATCATTACGTAAACTAGCTTGTGCATCACGTGTTAAATAATCTGCCTCATCTAATAAGACTATCTTGTACTTACCAAAAGGCATTGTTTCAACAAAATTATGGATTTTAGTTCGCACATTGTCTACACTATTTTCACGTGATGCATTTATTTCAAGCACATCTAGTTCATCAATATCTAATTCATTGATTAGAATTTTTGCTAGTGTGGTTTTACCTGTGCCTGGCTCACCGCTAAAAAGTAAATGTGGGATTATTCCCTCTGTAATCCAACTTTCTACCAATGTTTGTTGATTACTATCAACAAATACGTAGTCAGTAATTTTAGTTGGTCTATACTTTTCAGTCCATAACTTGTTTTGTAATATCATCGTGATAACATTTGTACAGTAATAATACGTGATAAAAATTCTGATAGATCTTGATCTTCAGTAACAATATATAATTGATTATCCCATTCCTCACGTTTTTTATCAAACGTACGGATTTCAACAATCATACCACCATTGGCATAATAAACAAAGAAATTTAAACTTTTACGTGGATTATGAAAATTGTCTTTTTCTGCAATTGGTTCAGCGATAGGTCTACCAATTTTACCTTCAATGTTTTGAGATTCATTAATCTTACGACCAATGTATCTAAAAAAACGCTTAATCATTAGTCATTCTCTCTATTTTTAATTCACTATTAGTCCAACATTCTGTTTCAATTTGAAACCACCCTTCAGACTCCCAACCTTCGTAAGAATCCTCATCCCATAATTCTGTCATACGTTCTTGTTCATCTTCATCCATATATTCAGAATAAATGATATCTGAGTACCATCCATCATCAAGCGAATTTAATTCAATGTCCTCAATATTGTTCTCATAAGAATCATACATATTGATACTATCTTCATCTTCATTACCAAGTGGATTAGCGATTCGTTCAAACTTAGGTTCATCATCATCGGTAGTGGTAACAATCCATGAACCCCAACGATAACCTGTTACACGAATAATAGAGGCACCATCTTTTTGCCAATATTCATGTTCTTCAACAGACTTTTTATTAAGTGTTGAAACCATCCATCTTGCCATGATTATTCTCGATCCATTTCTGATGCTTCTTTCATTAAAGCATTAAGTTCTTCAAGTGAAGTGACCATAATTTTAGCTTGTGTCCAATTATCTTCATGATCACGCCCACCAATTTCCATCATAAATCCATTGTCGTACATGTTTATAGTAAAGCTATCATTAACTTTGTTTAATTTGTCACTAATTTTTTTTACTGCATTTTTAGGTTTTACCATGATTTTCCTTAAATTGTTTTATCGCCCATGGTATCATCGACAACGGGTTCATCACTTACTGCAAGAATATCATTAGTGTCAATACGTCTAATCGTATGTACACCTTTTTCATCTTCGATCTTTATACCACGTGTCCAACGACCATGTGCAACTAGAACATATTGTCCAATAGTTACATCTCTTTGATTAGGACCAATGGCATAAACTTTGCCCCATCGTGGTCTAATACCACTATTTTTTCCATCATCACTAACCACTACAATACCACTAGATGTGGTTCGTTCTTCAAAATTCATGTCAGAAACGATTACACTATCATGTAATGGTGTTACTTTGTTTACTTTATGTGCGTCAAAAATATGTTTATTCATGATATAATATTAACATTCAAAAATTAGTTGTCAAGTAATTAGGATTACTTCTTTTGTTTTTCATCCCAACCATCATCGTAGCTATCAAATTCATCCATTAGATCGCTTTTTTTAGTTTCTTCTTTTACTTCTACTTTTTGTTCTTTAGGCACAGGTGTTGCAAGATTGGCACCATGTTTGCCACGCTGCATAGTTTTATTATAAAGACTATTCACACGTTTTGAACTATCAGCAATAACACGATTATGTGAGTCAATTGTATCACCACGTGCATTAACATTCATATTTCCTACTGCACGTGTACGCTCATGTCTTGCAATGAGCGAATTCATATCAAGCGTTTTACCATTTGCGGTTTTACGTAAAGCCATGATTTTTCTCCTATTTTAAAAATTCTTTGTAGTCTAAACCATAATATAGGCTATCGATTTTATGTACACCAATTTTATACAGTACGTAACTACTGACACTGCTGCCACGACCAACACCCCATACTATATTATTTAAACGTAATGTATCAACAAGATATTTTAAGTATTGCAACAGTGGTAACAAATCTAATTCAACATATCTTAATAACTCTGCACCACATCGCTGCAATGGTGCTTCTTCATCATTACATTGTAGCAATACCCACTCTGCAATATCTAAATCATAATATGATTGTGGCATCCAATATGTTTTTTGACTACGTTCATCAAATGAAGCAATCGTAATTTCTTCTTGTTTATATGTTTCTAAAATAGGATAGTTTTGTAAATTAAGATCATCATGAAAAACAATGTTATCATTAACTAATGCTTCTTTAATAGGCAAATCAGGATTTTGCAAATAATGCTTGCATAAATCTTCCTCGCTTAGAATGAATTGTCCGTATGAGTCTTGCTTCATACAAGTACTATACATGAGTTTTAGTTTGAGTTAATGTAATTAGGATATATCAATTTTTGGAGCACTGTTACCACGCTTTGCCCACATTTCAGCTTGTTGTCTAGAATATTCTGCTTTGTAAGATTCAAGTACCATTTGCATTTGGCGAACCATATCATGTTTACCCATGCGAAATGCCCATTGCATACGGTTATTCAAAGTGCTTATTTTTTCACCAAGATCTTCTAAATTTTGTCCTGTTAAGTCAGTAATGAATGGGTGTTGCATTACCACGCACTCAACGAAATTCTTTTCCAAATAGCAGTTGATCCATTATAATCACCTGTACATACATAAAAATAAGTTGAATCTGCTGCAATCGTTCCTGCTCGATCACCTCTTGCGCCTATATTAGATAACGGAACATCTGTTACTACTTGGGTAGACTTACGTGGTCTATCAATGGGTAACATAGTAATATTAGTACCGCAATCTAACGTTGTAAATTCATGATGTAATTTTGTAACATCTGCGGGTACAGTTAAATTTCCACCTGCTGTACCATTACCAATATAATTCTCAATAGTAATTGTACCATCTGTAATATTATTGGGTAGCGTAATTACCGCTTGATTGTTAGCTACAGTAAAAACAGTTTGTACATTACTTTGAGTACCTGCAGGTGCCCACTTAGCAAACTCTAATACCACATTACCTGTGATCGTGCCATATTGTACATCACCATTGGTAATATCAACCGTTACCGTACCACTTAAGTTATTACCTAAGTTATAAGTTGTTGCTCTAAAACCTTGCACTAATGCATTGCTAATTAACGTATTAGCCATGTCATTGTTTAAAGGAATACCCGTTAAAGCTGCTTTTACTACTGCTTTAGTTTGTATGTCAGTAATTTCGTTCGATGCAGTATCAAGTCCACTTTTAATCGCAGTAAAATTGGTGCGAAAACCTTGTGTACTGTTGTTGATGCCTGGAACGGGGTAGGCTGTATCTATTTGTCCTGTATCAATTGCACTCATAGTGATATTTATCCCTTTTGGATTTCGTTAGGAAGAATTGTCTTTTGTGTAAACAATATGTATTGATCTTTTGAATTATTTGTAACTGATGGTTGTGAACTTGGATATACACTAACCCATTGTCTACCATTCCAATCAAACGTTAATTGTTTATCTACTTCAAAACGATCTATCTTAAACTGTATTTGGTTGAATTTTATACCTGCTGCACTATTTTGCCATGCATTAATGTTATTTTTAATAGCGGTACCGTAGCCTGGGTTGACATAGGCGATTACCCAAGCAGGTGTAAACCCTAGTGTACTACCATCTAATTGTTGACTTGTCATCCATGCAGGTAATAAACTGTCATCATTTAAATAACCCAATACTTCATGCTCTTGTTCACGCATATTAATTAAACTGTTTGGATACACCACCCTAGCAAACCCAGGCGTCTGTGCAGTAAAAAACGATGCTGTATAAAAAGTAAACGTGTCATTAATAAAAAACAGCGGCTGATTTAAAGTAATCGTACTTGTTTCAGGAACTATTGATGTAATGTAGGGTTGTCCTGATGTATTACCTAAAATCATATTGAGTTTAAGATTTTCCACACTGCTTACAACAAATGTATGTGTATTAACAGTTGAAACTATATCTACGGTGACAGGTGCTTTAGAAAATATGTAACTTGTAGCAATATCAGTTTGGCTATCATACCATGGTCCTAATTTTAAACTGATTGGGTATTTCCATACCACATCTTTTTTAACACTAACGCCTTGATTATTAACTAAGTTATCAATGATTTCACAATAAACAGCTTCGTAAATAATTGTTCCACTACTATCTCGTGCCACCGCTGTTTTTACTTCACCTAGAGTTATATCTCTCCAATAATGATTTTTATTGGTTGCAGACAAATATTCTTGTACAGTACTAGCAGGTATACCATAGGCATGATTATAGATAATGTTCTTTGATCTACCAAAGTAAGGATCGTTTATTCTATACACTGCTGCAGGTGGGATAACGGTGTTAGGGTCGCCTGGGAAGTCAGGTCTAATTAATTCAAACAATCTTGCTCTATTTATTAATGTTGGATAACATTGCATATAGATTGTTTCGTATGGTTCTTCGTATTTTTGGTACGTGGTAAAGTAGAACTGTTTTGTTTCATTAATTTCTTCTTGTCCAACAATATATGCTTGTACATAAAAATAATGATATGAAGTTGTATCAGGAAACACACCCTCTTGGTCAGTTGTTGGTTGAAATACTAAACGCCCTGCTATTTCACCTGATGGTAAAAATACTAAATTAGGTGGTAATTCTCCTAATGTTGGGCTTGCCCATTCTGTTATTAAATTAGTATTTTGATCGTATAATGTTTCATCATAATGAAACTCATCGTATTCTTCAGTAATTGCTTGTGGGTTGTATACCTCAACTGTTTTACTATAGATAACAGTACCATTTTGTCCAACTGCAACAAAGTTTCTTTTTAATATTTGTACTGACCCACCGCTTGTATACTCACTATATGATGTTGTACTGAATGGGGTAGCTAAAGCAAAATCCGTATATAATTCAAAAGCAGTAACACTAATAGGTTTGGCATAAAATTTTTGATTGTTGATTTCTGTCATACCTAATACTGCACGTATAAAAACTTGATCACTTGGTTCGATTTGATGTGGTTGATCTGTTATAACAACTGCAGGAGATGATTGTGTAATATTGGTAATTAAGAAACCATCTTTGGGAACAGTTAAACCATACACAATACTATTCAAATCATTGTTGGTTTTGCCTGATATGTATGACCAAGATAAATTACTACCATCTGTGCTATATGCAGTATATCCATCACTACCTACGATAAAGAATTGTTCTACAATTTCATCAAATATAATATCAATAAGTCGCTCTGATGTTACTGATTTTTGCATACGCCAAGTAATACCATCAAGACTATCAATAATCAATCCATTATCACCAACAGCAACCCATATTAACCCGTTACTAGCCACACTGTTTAATGGTGGCAATTGTGGTGCGATGCTTCCACCACTAACATATGCGGTATATGTTCTAGAATCTACAGGATTTTCTAAATCTTCATCATTATATAAAGCAAACGTATTAACAATATAACCTGAAGCTTTGACATAATAAGTGTTACCATTAACTTCAGTCATACCACTTACGCCTGAAATTATAATACGCTGACCATCAGATAAATTATGTGAATTTGAAGTGGTAACTACAGCAATTACAGATTGAGTAATATTTGTAATAGTTATTGGTGTAACAACTGTGGTTTCTTCCCAATAGGTACCTGAGGCTACTACGGGAAACAAGGTATCTTCAGAATACCAAATTGCAGCTTTACCTGTATTATCATTACCAACTACGGTGTAACGGAATGGATAAGTTGTGCCTGTGCGTAAAATTTTATTAAAGACAAATCCCTCTCCTGAAGGATGACCATCAATCTCAATCGTACCTTCATTCCATAAAAATCCTGTTTGGCTTCCTGTCAATACAGTGGCATTATTACCAACTGATAGCCATCTTGATGATCCTACACGCTCGTCAAAAATTACATCATACAGTGCGTCATTACCTGCGGTAGCTGCAGGACTCCAATTAATACCATCAGTTGAACGATAGATACGTGGATTGAATGATTGATCATATCCTACAGTAACCATTAACCCACCTGATTCAGTTGGGTAATATCCATAATCTACACTTTCTAATTTATCAAATGTAAATTGTGGAACATATGACCATGATCTGCCAAATGTTGTACTATATGCAATAACACCTAAGTCACCTACTGCTACATACATTGGAACTGTAGTTGGTGTAACAGTGCCCATAGGACCATAGGCAACACTATTTAAATTTTCTTGTCTTGCACTGACAATACGATAATTAACAGTCTGTCCTGTTAAATTAGTATTTGCTTTGACATTAAGCGTACTAATTTGACCATTGTTTAAATTGCCAAGATATGTTGGGCTTACCCAAGTAAAGTCATTATCTAATTCACCAACTAGTGTTAATGTATATCGATAAATTTGACTTGTTTTACTATATTCATTTGCCCAACAAATACCTGTTGATGTTACCGTAATTGGAGCAATAGGCCATGGTGCAGTCAAACCTTGATTTTGGTACATTGCAAATTCTGTTGAACTTAAAACATCAACATACACATTAGTGCTATTCAATGTAGTTGGTATAACATCTGCCACTGTAATTTGCTGTGCATCAAAGAAATTATGTGGTGTAGTAGTTGTAACAATAGCAGGTACTGTATTAGAAATACTTGAAATACCTAACACATTACCTGTACTAAATCCTGATGGAACAGATTTTGTAACCGTTGCAGTAAGGAAAAAGTCCATTACTTTATTGCCAATATTTGGAAAACGACCTGTGATCCAACCTGTATTAGTGTCGAGTTGGATGCTACCTGGGTTCAAGGGGTCAGCGTTGTTTATTGCAGACAATCCTGTAACTGTATAAGTCATCTGTCCTGTATTTTCATAATCATAACCAATAATCTTGTACACCCACTCGTTATTATGACGTACACGACCTATGTAACCATCGTATGGCATATAATATCCATAGTATGGATCTGATGTTGGTGGTACTAATGTAAGTGGTTGACTATTTAAAATAACAGGTGGTCTTGCATTAGCTGCAGGTTTTGGGTTTTCAACATAATAATTAACAACGATAATGTTATAATTAGTAGTAACAATACCGCTATCAGTAGTTAATTGTACTGTAAAGTTATAAACTTTTGAGGTTGGTAGTCCTAAGTTTGATAGTGGAGGTTCAGCATATCCTGTAATCAATCCTAATGGTGTCATCGACAGCCCAGGTGGTAACCTACCAAATATAATTTTTACAAATGGGTTATTATCAGGGTCTGTATTCTCATATCGAATTTGATAGTAAACGTATTTTGAGTCTACGGTGGAGATGATGGTACCTGGGTAGGTGAGGAATCTAGGTGGGCTTGCTCCAGTTACGGTCATTGTAAATGAACGATCACGTATATTTCCTACTGCATCAGTTGCTCGTACTGTAAATGAATAAGTTGTATCAATACCAACTTCAGCAGGAATACCTAATAACAAACCATCACTGCGCAATGTTAGCGGGTTTTCAGGAAGTCCTTCAGGTAAACGTCCACTTTGTAGTGTATAAGTGACATTAGACAATCCATCAGCACTAATAGCTGAGAATTGAAATGTTACAGGTCTACGTTCTAAAAACTGACCTACGCTTCCTGCAGGGGTATTCCATATTGGTTGAGACATATTATCGCTGTAGTATTCTTAATGCTGCTTCGTAATGTTTTTTTCTATCTTCAAGCCCAATAGTGCCACCATTTATTCGTTTTGTTAACGTAATAAAATCACCTTTGTCACACCATTGATTTAATTTGTTACTATCCCAAAACCATCCTGCACTTGCTACTGCACCTGCATGAGTTTCCATATAAGCAACACATTCTTCAATAGGTATTCCTAATGATGTAGCAAATCTTGTGTAATTAACTTTACCTGTTAATTGAATTAATCCTCTACCACAAAATCTCCAACCATCACCACTTGCTTCATCGCCATTACCCATGCGGTTTGCGTAAACACGGTTAGCAATTTTTTCAGGTTTTCTTTCATATTGTTTTGCCAATGCTTCATTAGGAAAATATTTCTTAAATATTTTTACTAAACCTTGTGCGCTATAGTTTAAATTTTCTTTTAATGCGGTATATCCACCACTTTCATGTCCTGTTTGTGCAAGAAATCCTGCAATACGTTGTGGCGTATTAATTTCATAATGTTCTATTGTTTGATTAAGTGGTTCAATAAATGGCTCCAATTTAGCTGCAGGAGTTTTATCACATACTGCTCGTAATATTTCTAGTGTTACTTGCATTTTAATTTCTTCCTATCATAACTTCGATAGTGCCTTCTTCTGTACTATCATAATTTTGTAATGCTTTACCAATGACTGTACCAACTGTAGGATTGTCAGTAGCTGTTGCACATCCATGCAATGAACTTACTAACATATCACCTTTTCTAATCTTCCCACGTACTTTGACAGGTACACGTCCTGCAAGTGCAATACATATTGGATGTTCATAGTTATTTAAACTATTCATCACATATGCAGGTTCAGTAGTTACAATACCTGCAACTCTTGTGCTCATATATGTATTACATATTGTAACTTCAGCACTGCCACCTATTTCAACAACACGACCTTTTTCAATAGGTGCATCACCTGCATAATATTCAGCCAAGTCAGAATAGGTTGCTTGTAATTGTGAGCCACTTGTTAATGTCCAATTACCTGTTAGATTACCTGAGGTTGATGAACCACCCGTTGTAATATCTCTGTTTGTAAATGTTTCGTTAACAGTAAAATTACCTGTGTAAGTTAATGGTCCTGTACCTGAACGCCCTAATACTTTTGTGTCCCCTGATCCAAAATTAATATAGGCACTAGATCCACTACTTTGCTGCCCACGTAAGCCAAGCGTATCTGATAAATTAACATCGCCCAAATAAATATCGTCGCCAACTCTATAGTTAATTCCACTACCGCCATTATTAGTCGCCCAAAAATTATCAGCAGTAATATTATTAGTTACTTTTAAATTTCCTGCGACATTAGCGTTACCACTAACATATAATTCTGCTCCATTGATATTGGCATTACCACCAATTATTGCATTTCCAACAATGTTTGCTGTAGCTCCACCAACTACTAAATTACCATTTGGTATGTTTACTGTTTGGTTTTGTATATTTGCTGTGCCTGTAGAAGCACCTATTATTAATGTAGTAGCTGCACCAAATGCGTTTACTGTAGTTGCAACACTGTTATAAACATTTTGCGTTGTTTCTGTACCTACTAATGTTGGATTACGTAATGTAGCTGTGCCACTATTAGCACCCATATTAAGACTACTTGCTGCACCAAATGAGTTTACAGTAGTTGCAGTGGTGTTATAAACATTTTGTGTTGTTTGTGTTCCAACTAATGTTGGATTATTAACAGTCATTGTGCCACTAGTTGCACCAACGTTTAAACTTGTAGCTGCACCAAATGCATTTACTGTAGTAGCAGTAGTATTAAATACATTTTGTGTTGCTTCAGTGCCAACTAATGTTGGATTGCGTAGTGTAGCTGTTCCACTATTTTGTCCAAGATTTAAACTTGTGGCTGCACCAAATGCATTTACTGTAGTAGCAGTAGTATTAAATACATTTTGTGTTGTTTGTGTTCCAACTAATGTTGGATTATTAACAGTCATTGTGCCACTAGTTGCACCAACATTTAAACTTGTAGCTGCACCAAATGCATTTACTGTAGTAGCAGTAGCATTAAATACATTTTGTGTTGTCTGTGTTCCAACTAATGTTGGGTTATTAACAGTCATTGTGCCACTAGTTGCACCAAGGTTTAAACTTGTAGCTGCACCAAATGCATTTACTGTGGTTGCAGTAGAGTTATAAACATTTTGCGTTGTTTCTGTACCAACAAGTGTAGGATTACGCAATGTAGCTGTACCACTGTTTAATCCAATGTTTAAATTACTTGCTGCACCAAATGCGTTTACAGTAGTTGCAGTGGTGTTATAAACATTTTGTGTAGTTTCTGTACCAACAAGTGTGGGGTTACGTAACGTAGCAGTACCACTGTTTAATCCCATGTTAAGATTAGAAGCTTGTCCTGCAAAATTCATGGTTGAAGCAACAGTGTTAAATGCATTTTGTGTTGCTTGACTACCAACAATAGTTGGGTTTTGTAGGGTCATTGTACCTGCTACAGCACCCATTGTGATAGATGTTGCTGCACGTGCAAAATTCATCGTGGTTGCTACACCATCAAACAATGATTGTGTTGAATTAGCACCTATAACATTGCCATTACGGATAGTTAATTTACTTCCTGCACTATTAACACCCATGTTAATGCTTGTAGCTGCACTACCAATATTCACAGTACCTGCTGTAGTGTCTGCTACATTAAATGTCGCACTTGTTGTATCAATGTTACTTGTACTACTATCACCAAACAATGATATTGTTTCGCCTGACCCATTAATACCTGCATTACCACCAACACCAATATAATTTGAACGTATATTAGTGCCTACATTCAATCCTTTAGCAACACTTACACCACCTGTTGTGCTAATACTTGCGCCTGTATCTAATGCGTTTAATGAATCATTAGTATTTTGTACTTCAATTTTCGTATTACTTATTGTACCGTTACTGTTTGACCCAACAAGATATAAGTTACCACCAATATAAACATCTTTAGCAATACCTACGCCACCTGAAACTTGTAGTGCACCACTTGTATAGTTATTATTGGTTGCGTTTTGTGTACCAAATATTTTAACTACACCTGTTGCACCACCATTACCAATGTTAATCGTTGTGTCAGCAGAGTTTGCTAAATTAATGGTTGAAGCTTGTCCAAATGCATTGACTGTTGTAGCAATTGTATTGAATAAGTTTTGATTAATTTGTCCTGTTTCACCAACCACTGTATTACTACGCAATGTTAACGTGCTATTAGTTGCACCAATATTCATTGCAGTTGCTGCACCAAATGCGTTTACAGTAGTTGCAGTGGTGTTATAAACATTCTGTGTTGATTCTGTACCAACCAATGTTGGGTTACGTAAGGTAGCTGTTCCACTATTTGCACCGATATTCAATCCTGTTGCATCGCCAAATGCATTTACTGTGCTAGCTATTGTGTTATAAACATTTTGTGTTGCTTCAACACCAACTAAAGTAGGATTGCGTAATGTAGCAGTGCCACTATTTTGCCCAATGTTTAATGTAGTAGCTGCACCAAATGCATTTACGGTAGTTGCATTACTGTTATATACATTTTGTGTTGCTTGTGTACCAACCAATGTTGGATTACGTAAAATAGCATTGCCACTATTAGCACCCATGTTGAGTGTGGTAGCAGTACCCGCAAAGTTCATTACTTCAGTAACAGTTTCAAATAAAAATTGCTGTGTTTGTCCTGCAGGAGATACTAATGTTGGACTTACTAAAATGGTAGTACTATTAACACCACCAAAACGAATGACATTAGCTTCTAGACCAATACCTAGGTTAGATGCATTATTAGGTAATATCGCAACACTACTACTTGTCGTTAAAATGTTACCACTTGTATCAATTGTTAGTATGCCACTAGCATAACCACTATTACCTGCGTTGTTACCAATATATAGCGCATCTGTTGCCACACTTGTACCAACGTGCAATCGTTTAGCAATACCAACACCACCTGCCACAGTGAACGCACCGTTTGAACTATTTGAGCTATCAATAGTACTACCAATAGTTACAGAATTTGTTGTTGATGAAAGATTTACATCACCTGCAACATTTAAATTACCACCAATACCTACTCCACCAACAACTACTAACGCACCTGTTTGTGTATCAGTACTTACTGTGGTGCCTTTAACAAAAACATCTTTATTAGCTTGAATACCACCACTTGTTGTAATACTATAATTTGCGTCAGTATAGTTACCACTGTTTACAGCAAACACGCTGACCACACCTGATTGTGTAACACCAAAATTACCACTAGATCCGTTTGGTGCGTTTACGCCAATTTCTAATGTGTAGCCACTGATATTATTACCAACATTTAAACTGTTTCCAACTGACATACCACCTACTACCCGCATTGCGCCTGTAGCTAAATTTGATGAATTAGTTGGTGATCCTACATAAATGTTATTGGCAAATGACGCACCACCTGCAACTTGTAACGCACCTGAGTTTAATGGGTTGTTATAGTCAACTGCACTATTGTTTTCAGTTTGTACAATACCTGTACTTGATACAGTGAATACACCTAAATTACCAATAGGTGTATCATTACCAATATTAAGAGAATTTGCATTAATATTTGCTCCAACATTTAGTGCTTGGGTTATTGCTGCACCACCTTGAACACGCAAACTACCTGTTCCCATACCAAATGTAGAATTATTACTTAATACAAGTAAATTACTTGCAGTATTAGAAAGTGTTATACCACCACCTGCTGATATGGTTAGATTAGAACCAATAGCTGCAATAGGTGTACTAATTGTTTGTAACACACCTGCGGTAGTGTAACGAACAAAACCTGTTAGTGTAGTAAATGTTAATGGATCACCAATATTAGCATTGGTTAGTAATGCTGAGCTTAGTTGTACATTGTTATTACCTGTCCAACGATCTACAACTGTTACGTCTGAATCTAGTAAACCTGAAACACTACTTGTTACAACTTGACCCGCTGTAATTCCTGTGATACTTGTTACAGTTATGATTGTATCGCCTGTAAGCGCAGCATTGGCGAATGTAGTGTTAATACTATTTGCAGTTGTTGATGTTGTTGTTAAGCCACTGCCACTTTTTACAACTAAACCTCGATCAAGACCTGTAACAGAAACATTACCTGAAATATTACCTGTAAAATTACCATTAATATTACCTAATACTGTAATGTTATTTGTAGTGACGTTAGGAACTAATAGATTAAAGTTAGCAGAATCGTAACGATAAAAATCAGGATCACTTGTTAAAACTTGTATACCCTGTGATGCTAAGAATGGTACAGGACTTAAATCATTATAAATTACACCACCAACGTTAGTGTATGGTGTATCTTGTAGTGATACGTTACCAATAAAACGACCTAATGGAGTAGCTTTAACATGGTCAACAACAATGTTACCTGTTGGTATATTATTACCTGTGTTACCACCTGTTACGGTTAATGGTGGAAATAAATTGGAATAAATTATAGAATCATTACCAATTAATGCTTTATTGCTAACATACAAGTTAGCAACTTGGAAATTCGCTAAAAAGTTTGGACTAATATCGAGGATAACATCGGGGATGGTGCCTGGGTTGGTGGATTCGATGGTTGCAGTTGTATTACCATTGAATGTAAGAAATTGTGCACCTAAACTTGCAGGATTTGCAGGATCACCTGCTTGGAAAGTAATTTTATAAATATTTGCACTAACATTGACATTACCTGCTAGTTGTGCTTGTGCAACACCACTTGCGTTATAAAGTGTAATACCTGCGCCACCAACAATTTGAGAAACACCCGCTTGTGGTTGGTTAAAAAGTTCGGTAAAATTATCTTGAGTTGCAATGAATGCATCACGTATACTGTTAGCATTACCATCATCAGGATATGCACCATAGTCAATATTTCGTTGAGCCATTTCGATAGAATTCCATTAGTATTGTATTTATCTAAAAGAATACATAAAAAAAATCCCAACGATTTGTTGGGATTGTGAACCACAGTCTTATTCAGGCTGTTTACTTAATTCCTGCTAATCTTAACCATCCATCAAGACTTTCACTTTCTGCTACAGGACGTACTTGTGTTTTAGGAAGTGTAGTGTTATCAACTTTAGGACCATTTAATCCACCACTTAAAGCTTGTAACATATAGTTCATTTCTGTTTGGAATTCTTCATCACTTAACTTGTTCTGTGGTGAATTTGCCCATTCATCAACTTTTTCCTTGTCTTTTTTATCATCGTATTCGATATCTTTGGTAACTTTTTTACCTGCTTTTTCAGCTTTGGCATCATCTTTACCTTTATGACCTTCATCATACTCGATATCTTTAGTTACTTTTTTTCCTGCCTTTTCTGCATGTTCATCTTTTTCAGCAGTAGATTCTTCAGCAATCATTGCTAATTTCTTGAACAATCCTTCAAAAGTATAACCTTCTTCGTCTAACTTATCATGTTGAGCACGAATCTTTGCCATTTCTTCTTTTCCTGCTCCTTCACGACCTGCCTGTTGAAGTGCTTTCATACCTTCTTCACCATACTTCTTTTTACCAAGATATGCTTGTAGCGCACTTTCTTCAACTTCATCTTCATACATAGACTCAGTGTAACCACATTCATTGCACTCATGTGCTGATTCTTCCATAGGTGAACCACATTCCATGCAAGACTTTTCTTCAAATGTTGCAGGTTGATCTAATGCTTCTTCGGGTACATATGATGCTGCTAAACCTGCATCACGAATTGCCTCTGAACGCTCGTCATCAATACCTGCAACGTCCGTTGGATCTTGTGAATCATATGATTCATCAACTTTTTCATCATCGTCATCTTTATCTTCAGACCCACCATAATGCTTACCTGCATGATGTTTTGTTACGCCATCTTTGCGCTCAATACGACCACCTGTTGATGATTTACTTGTTTCTGTATCATCGTCATCATCAGCTTCTTCAACTTGTTTTTTATAACCCATTGCTTCATATTTTTTAATTACATCAGGCTCATCTCGTACTACAATTTCTTTACCTGATGTTTTATGAACCATGTTGCACTTACCACCTGTATCTTTTACAGGACCTAAATCATCTGATTCACCTATATCTTTAGTCTTAATCGCATCAGTGCCAGGAATCTTTTGCCCAATTTTTACATCGTCATCTTCTAAACCTTTTGTGAAAAGATTACCTTCTTCCACTTCAGCTTCATCCATTTTATTAGCCATTGGACTCATGTGCGAATCCCCAGGACTTGCTGTCTGTGTTTGACCTTCTTCACATCCACAATCTGCCTCAACAGGTGTACCAATCATTTTCTTTAAGAATGATAAATCAGTATCACCACTATCGTCATGCTCTTGTCCACCTAATTGACCTAATACTTCATCTTGATCAGTTACTTCAGGACCCATATCATGTGAAGCTTCTGCACCACCATGACCAATACCTGCATTGCGTAATAATTCCATCATAGATTTAGCATCTTCACCTGATGCACTAACACTAACGCTATCTTCTTGTCCCATTGGACCACCTGTAGAAGTTGTAACAGTTAAACCTTCTTGTAATAAAGATTGTAATTGTGAATCCCAACTTTCAAAGGCAAATTCACGTTGACTTGTTTCAAATGCTGATTTTTTCATGCTTGGTTCCATATCTAATTGTTTATTTAATTCACGATTTGCTTGCTGTTGTGGCACTAAATCTACAGTAGGTTTTACACCAACTGTGGCTAATGTTGCAGGTTTACGCATTGATGGTGGAAAATCATATTCTTTCTTTGCTTCATGCATAACACCTGTATCTTCCATATAGCAACCTTCAACATGCTTACGAAGTTCTTCTAATGGACCATGCCAAATTTTACGTGGGATACGACCTTCTTTATAATAATGATCGCACAATGCCTCATATAATCCTTCATCCATTGACCAACCTTCTTGACACATTTTGTGCTCATGTGGAAATGCCTCTAAAATTTCTTCTAGTACACTTTCCATAATAGGTTGTTTGTCAGACTCAGCACTTTCATACATACTTTCATCTTTCTTATGTTTTTTATTATATTCATCCCATGCAGTGGCATAAAGAACACCTTCCCAACGATCACCATATTGTTTCTTAAATGCTTCTTTACGACCTTTAATCCAATCTTCCATGCCTGGAGGGGCGACTTCTTCTAAGTTTTCTTCACCTAATGCAGTAACTTCTTTATTCTTTACTGCTTGGTCTAGTGCATGTTTAAGTGGATCATTGGGATCCTTAAAATCTATAACTTTCATACCTACTTGTGCATTACCTGCAGGACGTGATGTTGCTGATGGTTGTGTTGCACCAATTGATGGCACTGCTACTTGACTTTGGTCTAAAGCAACTTCATCTAACTGTTTTTTACTAGATTCTACTTGCTCAATAAATTCTTTAAGCTTATGAGTTACACTTGTTTTACCAACTTCTTTAGACTTTGGTTTTTTACCAATAAAATCTTGTAAATCTGCACCACCTGTTGTGTCCATATCTTTCTTTTCAGGTGCACCACGCTTATGATTTTCTTCTTTATCATCATCTTTTTGTGCAGAACCACCATAGGCTTTACCCGCAACTTTGCGATCTTCATCCAACTGTCCTAGTTGAGCAATAATTGTTCTTAAATCCATAATACTATTCCTTATTTTCTCGCACCCGTTTCAGGTCTTGGTGGTCTTGTAATTTGAGTCATTGGACTCTTATTACCCATTGTAGACATAAACTTTTTCTGATCAAATGGATCGAACGCAGGTTTTGTTTTATCTCCTGCATATGGCATTTCTATTTTATCTTTTTGTTCAGCAGCACGAATACGTGACATATATTGATCACCATACTCTTTACTAGCTTCTTTACCATCATCTTCTAATTCAGTATGATCTAATACAGGACTATGCTCCATTTGATTAGCATATTGCTCAGCTTCATGTGTCACACTATCATCGTATCCTGCTTGAATCATACGAACCATGTTTTCATCATAATTTAACAAACGTGCAACTTGCTTAACCATTGGTTCAGTACATGGATATCTAAATTCAACATCAATAATCCAAACAGATTGATTTTTCAAATTAGGAAAACCATAAGGATCCTTTTGAATCGGTGTGCTTTTAGGTTCGCCCATCTTAACAGGATCAAATTTTTGTAAGTTATACATAAACATGTCTAACCAATTTTTGTCACAGTCACCTGCAACTTTGATCTTGTAATTATAAGTGCGAACACTTTCAGCTAAATATTGGCGAAAAGTTTTCATAAAATAAATTCCTGTTTAATTATTTATCTTTATTGTCTTTTTTAGACTCTGCGTTTTGTTTTAGAAGCTCTTTTAATAGTTCATTACGATCAAGTACATGTCCTGTACCTAAATCTTTTTTCTGAACATTTTCTTCTTTAGCAGCAGTTACACTTAATTTTCGATCTAACTCAGCTTTCTTTAATTGTAGATCAATCATTTTCAATTTTTTATTGATTTTTGCAGTCTTTGCTGTAATAGCGTGTCCTAACATTGTACTTGCAACTGCAAATATTTCTGCACTAAACCTACTGTCTACCTGCATACCCAAGTTACTTAAATCTTGGAAACTTTCCACCGCCATAGCAGAAATTTCATCAAATTCTTTATCACTTGCATCTAAACCACGTACTTGTGGTAATGCTGCTTCTATCTTTTCAATACTTTCTAATGTTTCAGTAGATATTAATTCAGTTGGAGTTTCAACTTTTTCTTCTATTGTTTCTTTTGATTCATCATTTTCAGGTGAATCTAACTCAAACAAATCAATTAAGCTTTTAGTAATTTTATATCTCCATTAATTAAGATATTTATTTAGATGAATTATGAAACAATTCTTTCTCAGTTACTACTCTAAATTTTATACCTTGGCTTTTGCACCAAGCATTAGCTGCTTGCCATTTAGCATGATTTAAAGCTACTGCTAACTTGTCTTTTCTTGATTTTGCCTCAGTGAGCATAGTTTGCTTAGAAGGTTTAATCTCAACAACTTCAGCAATTTTTTGTCCAAACTTGTTTTGATACACCATAAAAATATCAGGTATATAAATTGTTTGCTTGCCTGTTAATGGATTGCGGTATGGTATTTTTATGGCTTCGCTTGCCCATTGTAATATGGCAGGATTGTTATCACAAAACATAAAGAATGACATCTCCCATCCACTTCTATATTTCGGCTTACCGCTGCCTACGTATTTTTGTGGATTTTTAACTTCATATATGCCTTGTGCCCATTTACCCATTATTGAACTATATTACGTTGAACTGATGTAACAGGAACTAATACGTTATTAACTCCATACATAACAGCTTTATGTGGATTGATACTGTTTAAATAATATGCCATTGTTAAAGTAATTTGCATACTATCTCTTGCGCCTTCGAATGACTTCAATAAAGTAAAAATATCTGTTGCAGTTAGTAAAGATATTCTGAATAAGTTTACTGTAAACGATTCTGAAGTACGTTGATCGCTACAATATTGGTTAAAAAAAGCGTTAACCACTTCATATTGACCTGCAGGTGGTTCAATTTGTAAGTCATAAAAAGCATCGTAGATTCTAGTAGTAGAATCTTTATTATTATCTAAAACGGTAATAGCCATAGTATACCTATTTAGTCACCAGGCGGTGGCTGCACGTTTCCTTGAGTAGGATTGTTTGATGGTCTAAAAGTTGGGAATCTAAAAGTAGATGCGCTATTGTTAATAGTTTGGGTAAGTCCTTGTGCTAATTCAGTTTTAGCTGCAGCAACTAAACCTTTTTTGTTTAAGTTTCTTGCAGCAGTTACACCTTTAATAGCAGCACCAATAAAGTTACCATTACTTAAATCATTTTGTATACCAAATGCGGTATCAACTAACCCACCTTGACCAAGAATAGAATTTCTAGTACCTGCTTTTGTAATTGGACTCTTTTCAGTATCATAATGAGCAGGTTCACCAAAACCTTTGACAAATTCACTTGGTGCTGTACCACTTAATGCACCATCATAATACTTAACATATTCATAACGTATAGACATACGGTTTTCCATAATGCCTGTAGTTTGATAATAATCATAGGTATCATGTTGCCAACTATCAATGATAGGATTAACTAATTGATATAGTGCAAAATTATGTTGATTAAACCCATAAATGTTAATGTTTCTAAAAAATGGTACTTTACCTGTTGATAGTGAACTTGTTAATGGTGTTGGATTAAGCTCCGCACCATTATAACCCCATTGTTCTGTACCTAAGTTATTACTGTATTGATTAGCTGTGTTAGCAGCATCATTGGCGATATTATTAGGATCACTTATGTTATAACTATAATAGGCATACCATAACTTACGAATCAAATTATTATTGTCATCATTAAAAGTTACAGTAACAGGATCGTACTTAATTTTAGTTTGAACCATACGATGACGATTGTATTGGTTCATATCATGTAAATCAAAAGAATATTTTGGTAAATCAATATTTTTTACTGCTAAACCAAAATTTTTATCCGTTGGAAATAAGTTTGAAGTATTAATAAACTGTTCATTAATATCAAAGTAAACATGGAATAACCATTTAAACTTTGGTGAATAAGCATACGCATCCGTAACAAATGTCTTGGATGCGTGTTGATAGTCTTTCAAAAATTTGCGCCCGAACAATTCGTCGGACGCACTTTGTAGTACCTGCTGAAAGAATCCTGCCATACTAGTTACTAATATTAACCACCAATACCACTTACGTTGTCGGTTATAGCTCTTGCAACTGCAACACCAACACCCTGTTGGATACCCTGACCACTATCGGTAGGTGTCTGTACAGCGTTGTCGTAGCGAATTGTTAAAGAAATTGTAACAGGTTCGTTAGCACCATAATTCAATGTATTATAGTTTGCACTTTGAATAAAGCAACCATAAAGTTCCCATGTTTCTAAAACTTGTGGTGTATGAATACCGCCACCACCATCAAGAATTTGAATAACAGTACCAAATTTGTAACTCTCTCCTGCTGAAGCACTAGCTTGTTCACTAAAGTCAAATTGTTTCTGTAGTTGTTCACCAACACGCATTGCAACTTGACCTGTAGCATCATCACGTAAATTCAACGTGATAGCTTGCCATTCAGGTTTGCCAGCTAAGTATACACGACTGTTATAAATTTCCAATGGAATTTCAGGGAAAGTTACCTGAGGACGTGTAACATCGATAACTTGTTTTGTCAATTCAGTCGATGCTTTATCTACACCAATATTATTAAACAATACACGGAAACGATATTGTAACTTTGGCATTAACAAGCCCTGAGCGTTTTCTGTTGCTCCTGCTAGAGGCACTGTCATCTTACTAATCGAAGTAAAAGCCATTTTGTATATCTCCTTTATCTTATTTATCTTTTAAAAGGGGGCTTAAAATCACCCCCTTTACAAGAATTACAATCCTCTTATTTCACCTGTGTTTAACACACGGACAGGAATGTAAATGAACTCAACAGCTTTTACAGGTTCAATTGCAATATCGATCCAAAGTTCATTTGCATCAATTCTTGCAGGTGTGTTATTACTTTCATCACAAACTACGAGATAATCGTAAATACCACGCTTTGATTGAACATCTGCTAGCAATGTTTGTACCACACCTTTTGCTTGTGAACGTGTAATTGCATCATTTGGCTCAAAGATGAACGGACGAACTGCTGCTTGTAAACGCTCACGTAAGTAGCAAATTAAACGAGCAACGTTGGTACGATCAAGTGCGCTCTGACTATCAAAGCTATTCTTGTTACCAAAGTTCAATAATCCAACATTCGTAAAGAATGCAATTGGGTTAATGAAGTTTGTGTACTCAACATCACGTAATGCCATACGATTCTTTGTTACAACAAATTCACCTGTTGCTGCATTAATGTAACCAATATTAGATGCGTTATCAACAACACCTCGACGCTGACCTGCAGGAGCAAACCATGGATAAGCAATTGTATCGTTACGTAAAATAGTACGTAAGATCATATAGCTTGGTGGAACTGCTACAAGCGCACCTGAAAGATCAGTACTAATACCACTTGGATAGTAGATACCCATGTATGTATCACGTGTTACTAAACCTTCTTCACCACTTTGTGCTGCACCCGCTGCATTAGTTGCCCATGCTACAATATCAGTTGCATTATCAGCAAGACGCATTGGTGTGTCACCAACGATGTATCCTGTTTGACCACGATCATTGTTTAATACGACCATGTTTGGTTGCAATTCTGTGTAATTAGGCGTTGCAATTAAGTTAAAGTAGGTATCTTCTTCACGAATCTCTTGATTGGTGTCAATTGATGCCTTCATTGCTGCTACGACCATTGCACGTTGTGCCTTACGACCCATATATGGTGCACCATTAGTCATATTACCACTTGCTGTTACCCATGTATAACTAACTTCAGGCAAGCTTCCAGGTGTCGTTGTTGGCACAGTGTATGCACCTGCACTTGGGAAACTAGCTGATGTAAAGTAATTTGTTCTAAATTGCTTTACGTTATAACCACTACGGCGTGTATTGAATAACAATGTGCCACGTGGGTAAAGTGTATAACTTGGCGTATCTAAATCAATATAATTACTTGATAATAAGCTAACAATGGTTGGCATAGCATCAGTAACGGGATTTACACCACTATTTGGACCCCAACGTGCATCAGCAAATACAATACCATTTTCTGTAACTTGATCGGTATTGTCTAATAAGACCCACTGATCTAGTCCGTCAACTTGTTGCCAACGATTAACTAATGGATAATTTTCTAAATCACTTGTATCAATCCAAATATCACCGTATACTAATGGTGTACCATCACTTTGTACTGTGGGTTGTGATGAACTAATTAACGGACCTGCAGGATCTGTAGTACCTGTTGCTGTCGCAGACCATAAACCATTTGATCCATACTGTGCGTTACGATAACCAACCCATGCTGTACCTGTGTTAACCATGATATCTACTTCATTAACAACGCTATAGTACCAATTGGTATTATTGGTTGGTAATGTATTTGGTTCGATATCGTTAGATTCGTAACTAAATTCTGTCCAATCACTTAAGCATGTCATGAAATCAGGAACCATTACACCACTATATACTAATAATTGTGAAATTGCTCCACCTGACGCAACAACGTATGCAGTTAAAGGACCTGATGCAATATGAGGTGCTAAAGCTGTACCACCCAATGTAACAATATCACCTGTTACATAACCTGTACCACCACTAGCAGCAATAGTTCCAACTACTGTACCTGTATATTGAACGCTTGTTAGTGTCGCTCCTGTACCTGTACCACCTGTAATGGTTAGTGTACCTGCAGTTGGACCTGCTGTAGTAACTGTTACAGTTGAGTATGGACCTACTTTAGAGTTGGTAGGTGCTCCTGATGTAGCTTGTGTAGTAAATCCTGCAATATCAGCAGGTGATGTTAAGTAACCATTGTCATCTAATACAATGTCACCACCTTCTGTATGTGTTAATACAATCGCACCCGTTGATGATACTGCGGCAGTTGTGTAAGGAATATTTGCTGCTGCCCATGCTGCAACAAAATCAATCGCACCTTTTGCAGTTAATGTTGCAGGTAATACAACAGTATAACGTGAAGATAATGCTGAACTATTTGGTGTTGTAACATACACGCCAAATGAAGATGAGCTTAATCCAAAGTTGGGACTTGTATTAGTTCCTGTAAACACTGACAGACCTGATGCACTTCTACGGAATAATTGTACAGGGGCTTTTCCTAATCCTGAACCAAAACCATACTGTGCAAACAATGTACCAACAGGAATATTTTTTCCACCTGCAGGATCTAACGTTGCATTTGCTGATTGATCACTAGGATATAATGGGCATGGAACAGTTGTAAACAAATCTGTAGATGCGCTGTATACACTAGTAACTAAATTTGTACCACTATTTGCTGCATTAGTCTTAATCCATACACTACCTGTAGGTCTTGGTGATGCACCACCTGCTCTCCAATTTGGTTGCTGAGCATTGGTTCCATAAAATACAACAGGTTTAACATGTGTGCCAACTGTAAAACCAAATAATGCCCAATCTGCACCACTATTAGAATCACTTAATGTAATTGAAGTATCGCTACTTGAACTTTGGAAAATATTAACACGATTATTAACAACAGATGCACTAATATTTGGAACATTAGTAATTGCATTAATAGCAGCAGCAAGTGATGCAGCAGTTGTACCCGAACTAATCGTAGCACTAAATGTTGTTCCTCCACGTGTTACACTAATTGTTAACAATACACTACTTGATGCTGTAATTGCGCCACCTTGTAATACAGGAACTGTTCGTGCCCATGTGCTTGAACCAACAGGAACCCATGTATTATATAATGAATCTGCTGCTGAATTTAAATATGCACCTGCTTTGTACCAATATGTATGGAAAGCATCAGGTGAACCATAATCAGTAATACCTGTTACAACAGCATAATCACCAATATTACCAATATAACCTTTTGGCTCTTGGGTTGAGTTAATTACATCATCTGCACTATCAATGATAATAGGTGCTTGAAGATTAAAATTACCTGTAGTTGCATTAAACTCAAACATACCCCATGTACTATTTGTTGTATCTAACCAATAAGTACCATCTGCAGGATTACCTGTGGGGCGACCAACTTGACCAACTAAACTAGCTAAATCAATATCCGCACGCAAAACATAACATAAGTTTGTTGCACCTAAAACACTATACGCAGTTAATAAACCATACTCATTAAGTTCATAACCTTGAATTGGTGTGCCATTAGCAGTCTTATAGAAAAATGGATTACCATACAATGTAACCAAATCACGCTGACTTGTCACACGATATAATTTATTTGCATTGGCTGCAGTTGTTGCAACAGCGACACCTGTGCCTGACGCATTTGCCTTATTTTGTGCTGTTGCAATTAACAGCATTGGAACTGAATTTGAACCTGCGGGTAAGTACTGACTTTGATCAATAATTGTTACTTCCACGCCTGGGCTAACAAGTGCCATATTGTTTCTCCTAAATAAAAATGAAGTTTTTCTTCATTATTATTATTTAGGATAAACCTGTAAAAAACCTGTGTTTAAGCCTCTACTAGTAGAGTTACAATTATAAATAGCAGAATGAGACCATTTTGTAAAGTTTGTAACAAAAATCCACGTGCACCTGCTTATTATCGTAATGGAAAACGATACTTTAGATCACGATGTACGATATGTATAGCAAATAACAAACAACTTGCTAAAACCAAGCCAAAATGGGAAAGTAAAGGTTATAAGAAAAAACCCACATGTGATATATGTGGGTTTCGTTCTCAGTATACTTCACAAATTACTGTATGGCATGTTGATGGCAATTTAAACAATTGCGAACTAATTAACCTACGTAGTGTATGCCTAAATTGTGTTGAAGTAATTAAGCGAAAACAGAGTGCATGGAAAGTTGGCGATCTTCAAGTAGACTATTAATCTTTCTATGTAAATTATCAATAGTAGAATCGTTTTCTATAACAGCATCAAATTTTAAACCACAATGACTATATTCACTAGCATGAATTTTAGCATGTTCTAATTCATTCCTAGCAAGTGCCCATCCCATATTTTTTGGTCCTGCATTATATGAAACTGCTGCTTCATACCAAGATGGTTCAGGACCACGCTTGACACGTACTACAATACCACCTGAACGATGTATGGCATCAACCTCATTTTTAAATCGACAATCAGTAATCACTATATTGTCTTCGGTTTTCATTAGCTTACGCTCAACACTAGCTACCCATATTTCATCATGAAAATGATTACGAAATAATTCTGTTCCCCAATGTTGTAATACCATTCTTGGTGTAAGATTGGGTATACCTAATCGTTCTGACCACCATGTATCTACTTGTTCACGCCATTGTCTACTTGATTTGGTTACACCATCAAGCATTTCACGATCCCAACCAAACACCGCAGCAGTTGCATCTTTTAAACTTTCAGCAAATGACATGCGTCTAAACCCATGCTCATCAATTAAGTAACTTGCAATCGTATCTTTGCCACTACCAATTAATCCACAAATACCTACAATCATAATGCCCTCCACATAGGCGTATTATGTCATACTTATTACAGATTTCAAGTAATTTAGAATATTACCCTTGTACCCAAGTTAAAGGTTGTGACCAATCAACATAACGCTTAAGTTCATCAATTAATTCAGCAAAACCTTCTTTCGCTTCAGCTTTCATGGCTGCACCATTAAGTGTAGTGCCACCTGTTGGTCCTGCAATGCTAGCAAACTTTTCACGTGCTTCACCTATAATCATCTTACACTGACATAATGTCCAACTTGTTATCCAATTTGCAATAGATGGGTCACGCAATAACGTAATTTCAGGTTTCATATTGTATGTCCACAATAATAACTGTTCGCCACTACCCTTAAAATTACGCACAAAACTAATTTCTTTAGTTACAGGATTAAACGTAAAAATTACATATCCACCAAACATACGTGCAGCTAACTCAATATAACCTGCATAAAAATCATACGTAGCTAATCCACCTGCATAGTTATAGTTTAATAAGTATGTATTTAAAATGGCACTAGAAAATGGATCAAATGATGATGCAGCAGGTCCTGTCTCTAAACCAACTGTTCTACGAAATACTTCACGTACTGTTGTAACTTCTTGTGGAAGGATGTAAGTGTATTGATTATTTTCTACGGTAAGTAGGCTATACGATTCTTCATAAGCATTAGTAGCACGTTGCCTATATGTTGCAATCGCATATTGATATGCTGCCTCATAATGCTCAGGATCTAATTCTAAATCAACTATTCCCCCACCTAAACGTAAGCGAATATTATTGAATAAAGCTTCTTTTTGTTGTTGAAGTGGTGGTAATACAGGTGTAACTGACATAATGTACTCTCAGGTTATAAGAGTATTTATTCAGTTTCATCCTCTGCATTATATTGATCACCACAATCAGGACAAATAAAACAACAAGCTTGTGAAACATACACAAAGCCACGTACATGTCCACATTCACCCTTAAGAATGTTGAACGTAGATTGTTCTGTGGTAGTTTGCATAACTTCAACAGCTTTAGTAAATAAATTCAAAGGTCACCTTCTTTGCGATTTTCACTATACCATGGGTCGAATGATCCACTTGGATAACGGGATTGTAATTTATTGACATTTTCAGCGATTACATCATTTGGATCAAGGTTTAAAGCACGACACATATTAATCCAATACCATATTATATCACCTAATTCACGCTTCATGTGAAATAAATTTTCTTCATTAAGCGGTTTATCTTGAAAACACATCTTTTTAACAATTTCCATTAGTTCACCTGCTTCACTACATAACCCCATTGATCCTGTAAGCATAAGTGGTACATTGACGCTAGGTCCATGTTGATTATTGGCAAAATCATAATTACCATCAATAACATCCAACCTATTCATAAATGTAGTAAGATCATTACTTGCTTCACTTGTCACTGCTTTTACAAAATCTTGGTATTTGTTTAGATCAATTTGTTTCATTAATTTACCTTTAGTATAATAACTGTTTCACTCATCCTACCACTAGGTATAGTTTGTAAGGTTTTGATATCCTTAAAAAACTTTCTAGCTGCAGGTTTGCCACCACTAAACAACTCTTTTAATTGTTCAGCAGGTTTACGTAACGTTTTTGTACCACTTTGTACGCTATCAAACCCTACTATAGTTGTACCTTTTACAGTCATGGTTTGTGCATGTTGATCAGCAACCAAATATGATAGTCTACGTTTAGCTGTATCATACAACCAAATCTCCGTTGCGCCAACTAATTTAGATGGATGCACACTACGTAGTCCCAACGTTTCTTCTTTTAACTGAAACTTAATGTTTTTAACAAGTTGTTCAGGTGTAACTACTTTTTTCTTTCTAACAGGTTGCTGTGACTTTTTGATATTAACGTACCCATTAATATCTGAAATAATGGTTTCACAAAACTTAATCAAATTTTTAATTTGAGTTTTAGTCAAATGAGAATATCCTAAAACTAAGTCTTTATCTTTTTGGTTATAGACAGATTGAAATTCATCCAATCTTTTTTGCCAAGTATCAATTAAAATCGATGCATGCTGTGGCAATATATTTTTTTCAGTCAATATAGCCACTGTATTAAGCTCAGTTTGTTTTTTTGTTCTGCTTAAAAAATAATCATCAAACGCACCTTCAAGTTCACCACATACTTCATGTGCACGTTCACGCATGATTTCTTGTATGTTTGGTTTATGACTTTCTTCTTTTTTAATGATGGTTGGTTTGGCTAATGTTTCTAATAATCTTGTTACTTCATTTGATAGTATATTTGATTCATGGTCTGTTAATTCTAAACCACGCATGTTCATTCTAGCTAACCAACATAATGTGACCATAAATTCACTATCACTGACATTGCGCATTGCTTTGGCATGGTCATTATGTCCTAACCATTCTAAATATTGTACTAACATTTCTTTACCATCTTTTTTGTCAAAGAAACGTGTATACCATGTAAACGATCTTGCTAAGGCATGTGCACGTAAATCAGGATCAGGTTGCATAATAAAATTAGGCTCATAACCATAGTATTTGTAGTCAGTGTCCCTAGGAACTAAATCCTTAATCGTCGATTTCTGCTCATCTTTTTTCATGTGTTTATTTTTCTTACTCATATCAAGGTTCCAATGTACTCTATTTACAACAATTTAGTCAAAACATTCAGATAAATATATAAATCATGCCAAAACTAAGTCTGTGGAGACCACAAAAATCAAATGATTACCGCTTCTTTGATAAAACAATCAAAGAAATGTACACGGTTGGAGCAACTGATCTTTATATTCATAAGTATATTGGATCAAATAATCCACGCAACAATGACGCTACCACGCCTGTCTATGATCAGTTAGATCCTACTAATATTCAAGACTTAATGTGGTTAGAAAACCGTGATCGTAAATACGATTCTAGCATATATCGTTTACGTGGTCACTATAACGTATCTAACATTGATTTCGATTTAAGTCAATTTGGCCTATTTTTAAGTAATGATACTATTTTTATCACTGTACATTACAATGATATGATTGACATACTAGGTAGAAAATTAATGGTTGGTGATGTACTTGAATTACCTCACTTGATTGATTATCACCCATTGAATGAAACAATTCCCGTAGGATTAAGAAGGTTTTATCAAGTCACTGATGGGAATTTTGCTAGTGAAGGTTTTAGCCAAACATGGTTTCCTCATATGTGGCGATTGAAAGCGGAACCACTTGTTGATAGTCAAGAATTTGCAGATATATTACGACAACCAATTGATACGGACAATTTTATGGGTGATTGGAACAACACCGTAACCTACGAACCAGGCTACACCGTCATGTATGGTGATAAAGTTTATACACCAAAGCAACCCGTACCTGCAGGTATTGCTCCACCTGATCCTGTTTATTGGGAATTAAGTACACAGCAACAATTAGTAGATATTATTTCTACCTACAATAAAAATATTGAAATTAATAATAAAAATCTTGAAGAAGCAGCACGTCTTGTACCTAAAGGTGGTTACAATCGTGACCAACTATATGTTGCACCATCCTATCTTGATGGACAACCTGCTCCTCCTGTTAATGTTATTATTAATAATGGTTCTCCTGTTCCAACTAGAGGAACCATCATTTATTTTTCAAGTGACTTATACACTAACGCAAGTCCTGTAATTTCTATTAGTGCAGGAGCATTAGACCAATTTAGATCAATGGCTGCAGCATCAAAGGGTTTAGCTAACTCTATTGATAAATTTATTTCATTGTCATTAGAAAAAGCAGAAATTGCTCCTGAACAACTACCATCAGGCAGTGGACAAGTTAATGGTTCATTAGTTATCGCAGCAACTGTGATGGGACCTGTAACAGGACCATATGGCACTGCAGATAATACTTATATCAATGCAGATGAATATTTACGCTTTGAAGTAAAAGCACAGGGTAATACCAATATTCGTGGGTCATACATTTTACGTATACAAAATTTAACACAAGATTTGTCAAACTTACTAGTGATAGATACACCTGGGGCGTTGGTGCAGCCGTTCTTGCCTGGGACAAGGGTGGTGAATGTTATTGATAGTCAAACAGTAGAATTAAGTGAACCTATACAAAATGAAGTAGCAGATGGGCAAATTATTGTTGTATCGTCAAACTTTGCTGGCATCGTTACGCAAGATGCAGACTATCGTGCTGATAATGATCCACGCTTTACGTTCATTAAACGTGTATCACCATTATCATTTGGATATATTGCAGGTTATATGGCAGGAGATGGAAGTGCACCTAATGGTGAAGCAACAGGTGCAGGTATTCAATTCCCCGCTGCACCACAACAAGGTGATTACTTCTTACGCATTGATTATTTGCCACAAAAATTGTTCAGGTTTGATGGTACATTATGGGTAGAGATTAGTCAAAATGTTAGAACAACTACAGGATTTACAGCAAGTGATCGTTCACAGTTAAGTGGTTTCATTAACAATGATCAAGTAGTACAAACAACAGATGGTGGATTCATACCAAGTCGCCAATCACTGAGTGATGCACTAAGAATTCAACCTGATTTGTAAAGGATAATAAATTGGCAGAGTTTTTTTATGATAAGCAAGTTAGAAGATTTTTAATACAATTTGCTAAGATATTGAGTAATTGGTATGTAGAGGATGGGTTTGATCCTAATGGTAATCCCATTCTAAAACGTGTACCAATTATGTATGGCGATCAAAGTAGAAACGTTGCCAACATTATTAATAACAACAGTCCAAGTAATTTACCTACTGTACCACAAATTACTTACTACATCAGTGGGTTAACTTACGAACAAAATAGAACACAAGATCCTTACTTTGTTGACAATTTATCTGTACGACAACGAACATATAATAATGAAACACAAGAATATGAAAATACGCAAGGACAAGCGTTTAACATAAAACGTTTAATGCCTGTACCATATCGTCTAAGTGTAACGGTTGATTTTTGGACAAGTAATTACAATCAAAAAATGCAATTGTTTGAACAGTTAGGTGTATTGTTTAATCCATCATTAGAAATACAAAGTACAGATAACTTTATAGATTGGACTTCATTAAGTGTTGTATATCAAGAAAGTTTAAATTATACAAGTAGAACGATTCCAATTGGCACTGCAAATCCTATTGATATCATGACATGGAAATTTTACATGCCAATATGGATTTCAAGCCCAATCAAAGTACAAAAGTATGGTGTCATTTATAAAGTAATTAATAGTATCTATAAAGGTACCGCACTAAGTGATATGCAAGATGATGAATTATTGCTAGGTACAAGACAAAAAGTTACACCTTATGGTTATCAAGTTTTATTACTAGGTAATACGTTACAAATATTACCTGCAAAACAACCACAATATCCTAGTAATGATACACTAGAATTACCTCCTAGCCCAAATACTAATTTGTATTGGAAAGCAGTGTTAAATGTTTATGGAACGGTGCGACCTGGGATTTCGATGATTACGTTAGAAAATCCATACATGGATACTGAAATCATGGGTACGATTACATTTGATCCTATCGATGATCGTTTGTTAAATTTTACGATTAATCCTGACACAATTCCTGCCAATACATTACAAGCTATTGATCGTGTGGTGGATCCGTTAGCGCAGGGGCCTGGGTTAAATTTGCCGATCCCTACTGTAGGCACACGTTATTTAATTACGAATAGTATGGGTAATGATCAGTCACAAGTTTTAGTATGTGCGGAACCATCAATATTACCTGCAGGTTCAACTGTTATAACAGTAAGTGGTTTGAATTTATCAGCATCAAGTAATTGGATCGATAGTATTGTAAGTGCAAGAAATTCAAGTATGCAAGCTATTTTTAGTGCAGATACTAAAATTACAGCAATTGATACCATGACAAATACGATAACTGTAGATAATCCAACACTTGTAGATCTTGACAATGGTGTTAGAATATTAACTACAACTTATAATATGTCAAGTGCGTGGGGTGATATTATGGCTAACCAAAATGATATTATCGAATACAATGGAACAAATTGGGAAGTATCATTTGATAGTCAAACAGCAACAAGACCTGAATGGGTTGTAAATTTGTACACTAGTGTTCAATATCGATATGGTAGGGACACAGGATGGACAAAATCTTTTGAGGGATTTTACAATCAAGGTTCATGGAACATCGTCATTTAAACAAACTAAACAACAGTGTTGGCATATTATTTTGCGCTTTAGATACAAATCGTCACTTATTTTTATTACGTAATGATAAAAAGATAAACACTTGGGGGTTGCCTGGGGGGAAGGTGGAGCGTGGTGAAAATTTACGCACTGCATTAGAGCGTGAGTGTATTGAAGAAATTGGTTATTGGCCTAGTGAATTAAAATTATTTCCCATTGAACAATTTACAAGTGATGATAAACGATTTGTGTATCATACCTTTTACTCATTTGTACAATCTGAATTTATCCCAACGTTAAATCACGAACATTTAGGATATTGTTGGTGTGATAGTCAGTTATATCCAAAACCATTACATCGTGGGTTGTTTAATACATTGAATTACGATATAATTCAACAAAAGATAGCATTAATTCATGATGCTATAAAATAAAAAACCCACATTGCTGTGGGTTTTATTAAAGCATATCTTTTTACTGACTTGGAATTTGAATAATTGTCAAGTTAGAACCTGTTTGTGGTGTTGCATTTGCTGCAACAAAAGAAACGTGATATGCGGTTGCATTTGCCATATTACCAATATTGTTACTGTCTACATAGTCAGGTGCAAAACCTTCAGCATGTGAGTTAATAATACTAAAGATTGCAACATTTGCTGCTGAAGCATCAATACCTTGAATTGCCATTTGACCTGATGTTAAATTAGCAACGTTTGCATCTGCTTCATTAACAAGAATACAAATTTGTGTTTGTGTAGGATCTGCAGTGTTTGCAACTAAGAACTTTGATTTACCTTTTTGACGTACAATATATGCATCACCTGCTGCATAATTGCCTGTTGAATATTCAATGTTAGCAACACAAAGAATTGTGTTACCACCACTGACTGCACCTAAGCCATTAGCACCACCAACGACACCAATATTACCTACCTCTGTTTGAGCAGGAATACCAACATCAATATTACCTGTTTTTTGAATTTTTAGCTTTGCCATTATAATTTCCTTTAGCTCGTTCTAGGAGCCATAACTACCCCATGCAGTTATGAGTTCACACGGAACAATAGTATTTATTCAAAGTTAAAAATTATGCCTTTAGGTGCAATCCTGTTAATTCCATATTATGTCCTAGATCACCATAGGGAAACGTATTAAAAGCCAAACTAATTCTAGTTTGATCATCTGTTCTAGGTGGTGTACTATGAGTTAAACTTGATTTAAATAAAAATAAAGACCCTGCTTCTGCAGGTAGCCACCAACTTGAACTATTGTAAACATTCCATTCAACAGGATTAATCCTTAATTGTTCATATGGTTCATCATGAAATGTTATTTTGTCATTACTAGTAGTTTGAACATATAAAACCCCACTTAAGTAAGAATTAGGATGAGCATGTTTATGATGATATTGCAGATTAGTTGTATTGTTAGTCCATGATTGTGTAATGCGAAGTCCTACTTTTGACATGTCAGGATTTACAACTAGTTTTAAAAAATCATCAACACATTTTTGTAAAAACTCTTTAATTTTTTTCATTTCTTTGTGTTCAAGTACAAAATTATCACTACTTGAAGTATTACCTTCGTTTGGTCGTTGTGCTTGTTCTACTAAGAAACTTAATTCTTTTTTTGTAAATTTTCTACCTAAATCAAATTTTCCAACAGGTTTTGGAAATAAATTATACATATCCATTGTTACCACACCCACGATACAAAAGAATATCTTGTTCCTTTAATTACAGGTTTAACCAAATGTGGAAACAAAAAAACACTTGGAAATACTATTATTGATCCTGGTTTCAATTCAATAACTTCATTATTCATCATGACTAATTCACCACCTTCGTAGTTATTATTAAGCGCACCAAGAATAGTTAGTACAGGAATACCTTTGCGTTCTCCATCAAATAATGAATGAATATGATCGCAATGAACACGCATGCGATTTTGAATTTCATATCGATTATAACGTATTTGACTGTACCCTGCCCAATTATTAAACCATGGAAATTTTAAATTATGAACATATGATTTTATTGCAAACCATATTCTACTTTCTATAACTTTTGAAATTTCCACTAAATTATAATCTTCTAAATAATCATAAATGCAGCTTAGCTCATTGTCAAATGATTCAGAACTATCAGTCATCACATCATAGTACTCGTGAATTTTCCAATATTCTGATTTTTCCAACAATGGAAGTAAATGTTCTAATTCTTCGCTTTTTAGTACATTATCAAAAATATGTAAATAATCACGAAGATTATTAGACATGGTGGTGTCTATTGTACAATCATCGACAGTTTTTACCTGAAAAAAACTTGAAAAATCTTCTGTAAAGTCGCTATTCATAGTACAGTTATTTATAAACTGTACTATGTAATTATTTTTTTATGCATTAAATCTTTTATATTCATATTCACGACTAATGTAATTCCACTCCCACGTATATCTTTCAGGATCAGGATTATCAGGTGGAACAGGTATTAAAATCCACTGATTCTCATCCCATTCAAAATAAACATCTTTATATTCATTAATATTAAATGCAGGTTTAGGAATAGGTGCTACCCATTCAAAATTTTCATCTAATACTGCATTAGGATGTGGTTTATTTGATAAAAATACATCATTTATTGGATCATACGTATATCCAATTCCTGCATATTGTTTTCTGAACGAATTATTGTAAGACGTTTGTTTCCAATATGGATGACCGCCTGACCAATCGATTAAAAATTGAACACCTAATTCTTCTCTTTCAACACCATTTTCATCTTTTAGAACGTCATTGCTGACAACATTAACTTCTAAAACAACATTATTTTCATTTAATTTTGCGAAATGTGCCATATATTATTATCCTCCTTTATAAAGTAAATGATCCACTTCCCGTAAATGTATATCTGTGAACTCCACCTGCACCACCGTTATAAGTTGGAGAACCTGTAGTAGCTGATGCAGCAGGGTATGCGGTTGACCATTGTACGATGACAATACCTGAACCACCTGCACC
>JACCDO011136911.1_pt1 | contig 66065 bp, 79 predicted proteins | sample 7446101 | NCBI WGS metagenome assembly JACCDO01 (sample SAMN15323440, study PRJNA562643) | freshwater metagenome | isolation source: river surface water | place: USA:Blue River Watershed | collected 2017-08-16 | reverse complement strand
TTCGTTGTTTTGCTACCTTTGTATGGTACGTTGTATCCCAGAGACTCCAATAAACTTGCGAATTGAGGGTTACTCGCAAGCGTTTTATCTTCCACTCCAAGGCGTGCAAGAAGCGCTTCACGTTGATCACGCTCTTCATTGACTGCCTCCTCCAACATCACAGGGTCTAACAACAACTTAGGCTCAGTGAACATCCTGAGCGTTAAGTCAATAAGCTGTAGCTCTTTGCGCGGGTAGCCTTTGACCAGCCTCCTAAACACTTCCACGCAGAGAAACACATCGTGCTTGCAGTACTCAGCAAGCTCTTCTTCTACTTCTTCGGTAAGGTGGGAAAGTCCATCTGTGGAGTGTACGGCTCGTCCCTTCGGGGGAAGGCCATAGCTCTCAGCCAGTACAGCAAGGCTATTACCAGATTCAACCCCACGTAAAGCGCGAGCCATAGAAAGGCTATCAAATATGAAAGCAGGACGTACACCGTAGTGCCATGAAAGTATCGCCACATCGAACTGAGCGTTATGAGCAAGAATGGCAGTCCGACCCCAATCAATAGTTCCCAGAAAAGTGGGGATGTCTTCGTGAGACACCCACGTAGTTGTTTCATAATCAGTTCCTAACCAGTAATAACAAAGTCCGAACGCCTTGAAGCGCTCGTCACGGATGTACTCTTCCGTGGTCAGCTTCGAGAGCGTGTACTCCTTGCTTGACCAACGTGTCTCGAAGTCAATGCAGATGATGTTGTCGTACGGCTTCTTCAATTCAGCACCCGCTTGGGACCGCCTTCGGACTCAACGATCATCTCGTAAGCGCTGGTCAGCATCATGGACAGTATCGTCATGTTGGCGTTGAAGGTGTACGTCTGCATCCTGCCATCCGCGTCATCCATCACAAGAAAGACGGCGTGCTTGCTCTTTGTAGTCTCAAGCAACGCTTTGCGAAAAGCGGTCACGGCTTCTTCAATGAAGCGCTCTTTGTCGTGCCCTGTGCTTTCCGTAATAACTTTTTGTAGTTCTTCGTTCATAAGGCGTCCAGTTCATATAGGTTGTCTTCGTTGATTACATAGGTCATACCACCGGACTCACGAATCTTCTGCATCTCCGCTTCCTGCAACGGCGTGGGCTTGTTCTTGCCTGCTTTGCACTCGATGCCGACGAACGTGCCTCTGTAACAACAGATTATGTCCGGTACTCCTGATCTGCCGTAGCCTCCTGTCTGCGGCGTAAAGTAATAAATCTTTTTCTCTTTGAGTATCTTGTACACCTTTGCTTTAACTTTGGCTTCCGGGGTCATAGTGCTCCAGCAGTTGATCTGCTTCCTTGAAAATGGTTTCGAGGGAGGTCATCTGTGGTTGGTAGCCAAGCTCTGCTGCTTTATAGTTTTTTGAATAATAGTTTGGTTTCACGCCGGTCGGAGCTATGATGATGCGCTCCGTGATAGCGTACCGCAAGTTATACCGCGCGCTCATCAACTCAAGCAAGTCATGCTTGCTTATTGGCGCTTTTGTGTACGCGTCCACCGCGCCGTTGAACCCCGGCGCATTTAGGATACAGAAGATCAGGCGGTGCAGGTCTTCGGGTCCGATGTAGTCGCGCATCAGCGGTGTGCCATCAATCGCATAGGGCGTGCCGTTTAACCCCTGCAAACGAATGACTGCCCTTAACATCTCCATGATCATGTAGCGTAGCTCAAGCGACTGCGTGTGGCTGAAGTAATTGAACACGCGTAAATCCACTATGTGTTTCTGAAACAGCGTGCGGTGCTTGATCTCAGCCAGCCACTTCGCCAGCCCATAGTAGTGTTGCTTCTCAATGCGCTGCGGGTACGTGACAGGTGTGTTGGGTTCTGCAGGCTCATCGAACGTGCCGCCATACGCTGCCCCGCTGGAGATAAAGATGTACTTCGTGTCAGGGCGGCGCATGAACTGTAGCGCTAACTCATCGTACGTTCTGGTCAGATCAAACATGGCGTCCTGCATGGTCGCCAGCTTCGCCGGGTCGCCTATACCCACGAAGTTAATCACCGCGTCAACGTAGAACTGCCTGCCACGCAGCACGTGGTAGTGCATGGACGTGAAGCTCTTGTATCCAATGTCAGACATGAACTGCTGCACGCTGTCAGGGTTGCGCGAGAACAGCAAGAGCGTGTGCTCATCTTTGCACTGAACGATAAAGTCTTTTGCGATCTGGCTGGTAGCCCCAAGGATAGCTATCTTCATTTGTTCACCATCTCAGCGGCTAGTTCTTCGTCAGACAGGAAAGGCACCATGTCATGCAGAGGCGCTTGCTTGCCGTCCTTAAAGCCTTGAGAAGGTAGAATCTCTTGGTTTTCCGTGCAGTAGCAGTTAATGATGGCGGGTTGCTTTGTGTTAAAAAGTTCACCCATCACAGGCAGCGCTGCGATACCACCTATGGCCGCGTACTCTATGCGGAATGTTCCAGCAACACGCCCAAACGGCGGGAACCACAGACCGGACACGGCGCTTACGCCATGCACCCTGCCGCCATAGTATTTAGTCTGCGTGTTCTTGATGCTCAAGTAGCCGCCGTTGTTGAGAATGACGATCTTGATCGGCAGGTTATGTTCCCTGATAACAGCAAGCTCCTGCATGTTGCTCATGAAGCTTCCATCGCCCACGATGCAGATGACGCACTCAGCCCCGGCTTTCGCCACGCCGATGGCAGCAGGTAGCGCCCAACCCATGTCGCCCTGCGACTGACTCATGACCAGCCGCTGTGTGCCTTTGAACTTGTATGCCTGCGGCACCATGTAGAACGCGCTGCCAGCGTCGCACATGATTACAGCGGCGTCTGCGCTGTGCTGGTGAATGGCTTCAAGGACTGCGTAAATGTTCAGGCCATGCGTGTCGTCCATATACTCAGGCTGCATCACAGGCCACTTGGCCTTCCAGTGCTGGCACTTTGCTACCCATTCTTCTCGCGTCATAGCATGGCTCCAAAGAAGTTCTGAACGCTTGTATGTATCTTCCAATCCACCGGGATGATGTCTTTGTTCAACTCATCCTGTTCGATGTCCACGTATATCTTGTAGGCCGTGGGGTTGAATTGCTTGGGGTCGTAGCCGATGACAGGCGCGCCCAATGACGTGCCCAAGAACAACAGCAGGTCAGCGTTCTGCATGGCGAAGTTACCCGCGCGGTTGCCACGCACACCGGGTGTGCCGATGTTTAGTGGGTGATCGTGGGGCGCGTAGTCCTGTGCGCCATACGTTGTGATGAATGGAATCTGATGCTTTTCTACGAAATCTCTGAACGCAACCACGCGGTTCGCTTGCCGTATACCCACACCAGCGACAATCAAAGGCCGCTTGCTTTCGTTAATCTTCTCCCACACATCAGACGCCTCAACAGGAGCAGCGGCAAACTCTTTGTAACTAAGGTTTTGAAGTTCCGGCATCTGTGCGGTTTGCACGTTGGCAGGTATGTCTACCCACACAGGACCGGGGCGTCCGGTCGTGGCAAAAAACACAGCAGCTTTTAAGGCATCCTCAACAAGTTCAGGCCTGTCTACAAAATAAGAAGATTTTGTTATGGACTGCATGGTGCGAACAATGTCGTGCTCTTGTGCGCCGTAGTGCCTGATATGAATTTCCTTGTAGGTTTTCAGCCAGTGCGTTGTGTTATCCAGCCTCACGTTGCCCGATAGAAAAAGAACAGGAACACCGTCCTGATAACCATTAAGGACACTGGTACTGCAGTTAGTCCCAGCACAGCCAGTTGTAGGATTAACAACGGCCAGTTTACCTGTGTACTTTGCTTCTCCGAGTGCGGCATGTCCTGCTCCTTGCTCGTGGTGATAACAAATGTATTCAATGCCGGGGTGCTTGATGAAGCCATCATTCAGCCCCGCTGCACCCCCGCCCATCAACCCATGCACACGCCGCACGCCTATGCTGTGCAGGTACTCAGCTATCCAATCAGCGACTCTCATCAGAAGTGCCCCATAAATTCGTCAATCTTCTCCACCATGTACGACAGCATCTCCGCAGTCAGTGCGGGCTGCACGCCAATCCACAGCAGGTTCTTCATGATGTCGTCCGAGATACGCAGGTCACCCACTACACGATAGTTCCTGCCCTGCATGTACGGCTGCTTGGTCACGTTGCCAGCGAACAGCAAGCGTGTGCCGATGTTGTTGTCGTTCAGGTAGCGCACGAACGTATCCCGATCAAAGTCAACATCAGTCAACCAGATGGGGTAGCCAAACCACGAAGGGTTGGCGTCAGGGTAGACCGTGGGCGAGACAAGATTTAATGCGTGCTCGCTTAGCTCGTGGTTCAGGTATTCAAAGTTGCGCCTGCGTGCTGCAACGAAGTTCTCCACCTGCTCGAGCTGTGCCACGCCACACGCTGCCTGCATCTCGGTGATCTTCAGGTTGTAGCCGAGATGACTGAAGATGTACTTGTGGTCATACCCGCAGGGAAGCTCGCCCATCTGCCAATCAAAGCGCTTGCCACAGGTGTTGTCCTTGCCCGGTGAGCACCAGCAGTCACGCCCCCAATCTCTGAACGACTCCACTGCACGAACGAGAGACGTGTCGTTGATGATAACCGCCCCGCCCTCGCCCATCGTGATGTGGTGCGCCGGGAAGAAAGACAGCGTAGCCAGATGCCCGAAGGTGCCAACCTTCTGGCCTCTCCATGTTGCGCCCAGCGCGTCGCAGCAATCTTCGATCAGCCACAGGTCGTGCCGCTCGGCAAACGGTACAACTTCCTCAAGATTGAAGGGGTTGCCCAGTGTGTGCGCGATCATGATGGCGCGGGTCTTGGGCGAGATGGCAGCTTCCAGTGCCTTAGTGTCGATGTTCAACGTGCTGTTGACATCCACAAACACAGGCACGCAGCCGTTCTGGATGATGGGGTTGATGGTCGTGGGGAAGCCGCAAGCCACAGTGATGACCTCATCACCGGGCTTGATAGCACGCGACCCCAGAGTGGGAGAAGTTAGCGCAGTAAACGCCAGCAGGTTGGCAGAGCTACCTGAGTTCGTGGTGCGCACCATAGGATGCGGAATAGAAAACGGCCTGTCTGTGCTACCCAGATACTCACCCAGCCTGCTCTCGAACTGCGCGTTGTAAGCGCCAGCAGTGAGCCAGCCAACGTCAACAGCGTTGTGCATCAGCTCTTTCTCACGCTCACCGATGACCTGCCCGGAGGCAGGAATGAATGTGTTTCTCATACAGGCGTCCGTTCGGGTAATGCAACAGGAGCATTTTGTTTGACAAACTCTTCAGGCGGAGGCACCAACACACCGTCAAAGATGTGCGTACCGACGTGCCCAAGCTGCGCCCACGGCGCTGCCCATACTTTGCCGTCACACTTTTCACGCCACACCTTGCAGAAGTAGTAGTCTTCAGACAGCAAGCGCTCGCCCATTGGCTCGATGCTGGTTGCGAAGTACTCGACGATACGTTCGTTGCCAATGTTGCCGCTTAAATCGTTAGTGTCGTTGATGTAGCTTGGTAGCTTGTCTTTTAGTTGCTCGAAGACCTCGCGCTTGATCAGCATGAACCCAGTGCCGCCGTTCCATATCTCAACAGGCTCATTGAGATTAACTTGTACCTGATCAGCGTAACCAACGAGGTTGACCACGAACGAACCAGAGAACATGCGCAGCTTCTCTGCTGGCACACCAGCTATCGCAGCCTTTCTCACCTGCTCCCAGTTGATTTCCTTCTTGGGGTAAATGCCGCAAATGATGGGCTTGTCAGCGTGAATCATGCGTAAGATGTCTTGCGGATTAAACCTGATGTCCGCGTCGATGAACATCATGTGCGTGAAGTCAGTACGCATAAAACCATGCGCCAGTGCGTTGCGCGCACGTTGAATAAGCGACTCGTTAAACAGATACGACACAGCCGTGCTGATACCGTTCTGCCCTAGTAACGCTTGTAGTTGCAGCATGGACTGATTGAAGTAGCCATAGTTCTGGCCTCCGTACATTGGCGTGGCGATGAATAACTTGGTCATGTGTGCTCCTAGTATTTAAAGATGGATTTTTGTAGCCACGCAAAGTCGGGCATCTTGTTACGCATGTATTCGTTGTTGCCTAAAAACTTCTCCGCTGTCATACCTCCTGTGCCATCACGCGATAACCTGTAGTTGACTGAGTGCTTGCCTGTAGCGCCGCATGGAATCTTTGCTTGACACAGCGCGCGCATGAACGCCCTGTCAGATACCACTGGTACATACCACTCATGGCTGTGCTTTTTAGCCACATCACTGCGCACTGCGTAGCAAGAATTGTCCACAAGATAGTGATCATGCGAGTTGGGGTGCAACCCCAGTGATTCGCAGTTGTCATCGCATATCCAGTTGCCATCAGCGTCAACGATACGGCGCAGGCTGTACGCCCAACCAAGATCGTGCTCTTCAATCATGCCCACCAATTCCTCGATGTGCGTTGGCTCGTACCAGTTGTCATCATCCAGATAAAAGATTACGTCCTCATCTACAAGGAAAGGAGAAGCAGCAAAGACAGGAGCCATACCATAACCACCACCTCCGTTGGCAGCAGGCAGATAAACAACATCAACGTCACAGCCCTCTGTAGAAGCCGATACAGCGTCCCAACAATCTTTACCGTGTGCGAAGACATAGTGCCGTGCCCCTTGTGTTTGCGCCTTGACGCTTTCAATCGCCTGCCTGATTAGCGGACGACCGCGTGTGCTGGTTACTACTGCTACGGATAAAGTCACACAGCCTCCATGTGTTTAATCATCATGTCAACGAAGTGCGTGTTGTAGAACTGCTCTGCTTGCGGTGAGGCAATGAAGTCGTGCATCGCTGCCATGTACTTCATGTAGTCGTCGTATGTGATGTCGTTCAAGAACTCCAGCAGGTCTTCGTAAAACTTGAAGCGGCGCATGTCGATGAAGCACTCAGCCGGTATGTGGTCAGTCACGTTAGGCGCACCCCAGTACACAGGCACAACGCCTGCCAGCAGGCAGTCCAGCATCTTCTCTGTGATGTAGCCCCGCGCATGGTTGCAGTTCTCGAACGCTATACAGAAGCGGTAGTTCTTCAAGACCTGCATCTTGTTCTCTGCTGCACCACGCCATGATGGGAAGCCTTCCCAGTTCCTGCCCCACAGATCGAACATGCCTGCCGCTTTGCCTTCAAAGAACCTGATGATGTTCTCACGCTTGCCATACAGGCTGTTCGGATGGTCGTTGCGCTTTCTCGTTTGCATAAGAACGATGGGCTTTCTCAGCAGGAACTGTTCGCGTGTTAGCTCCAGTGGGCGAGCGTCTTGCAGGTCGGCGGTGAAGTTGTGTTTGAAATACTTCACGTTATCTACCAGCCGGTCATCCCATGTGAACACCTTGTCGCAGTGGTCGTGGAAAGTCTTGTTCCAGTTCTGCGGAATCAACATGTCCGGCTCGTAGATGAGAAAGAACGTGCGCTTAGACTCAGGCGCAGGCTGGCTAGGGTAGTCCATCAGAATTAACAGATCGGCTTCGTTCTCATTGAACTGGTCAGGCGTGTACAGCTTGATGCCCCGCTCGTCCGCCGCCAAGAACAGATCGTTGAAAGGCTTCAACAGGTTGTAACCAATGTCGCTTTCCTTGTTCGTGAACAAGTAACCGTTGGTCGTGATGAAGCTGTAATGGTTTTGTATAACGACGTTCATGTGTTCTTCTCTTTTAGTTTGGCTTCGATGGCTTTCACACATTCCAACTCCCAGCCAACCGGCCCCCAAAAATCCTTCTGTTGCCGGATGATTTCCTTCCTTTCCTCATCAGTCAGCCCTTGCCATTCGCGCTGTGGTGGGGCTTTATACACTGGCGTGTAATCGGGATTGTTGAATGGCAAGCCGCTTACTTCGAGGTTGTCTGCCTCAACAAACACAGGCATCTTCCACGACCTGTGCGAAATGTAGCCCCACGGCTCCTGCTCTGGCTGCGCTAGTGCTGCGCGGAGTGCTTCCATTGTTTTCTCGGCATCAGCAAGAAACTTCCTCATGAACTCAACACGCTGAGGCCTGTACCACTCCCCATACTTGGTTATGTGGTCGTCGATCTCAGCTTGTTGTAAATCAATTGCGTTTGGCAACAACTCCAGCGCCATCTGCGCCGCTTCTCGTAGTGTTGTCATGTGTTCTTTTCTTTCAGTATCCGCTCAATTACATCAAACGCATCAGAGATACTTATCTGGTTTGTGTGCAAAGGGATGCCAGCTATACGTTTATCTTCTGGGGTCAGCCCTTGCCACTCACGCGCCAACGTGACCTTTACTCCCTCATCTACACGATGGTCGTAACAAGCGCACCCGCGCTCCCAACATGCTTTCTCAATGATTACTGGTTCCCGGTCAGTCATTTCTGCTCCTCCACCATGCGCTATAAAATCCCCAAAGGAAAACTAAAAGACAGCCAAAGGCAACGCCAGCCAAAAAGTCAAAGAGCTTTATCATCCCTGCCCCCTTGCGCGTATAGCTTTGGCAATTTCTTTGGCAACAGGTAAGCAGCAAAATGGATCTTCGCCATCTGCTCCAATATCAGCCAACTTCGCGCATTCTTCTCTTTCTACTTCTACTGCTTTCCTAACTGCAATACAAATAGGATTCTGGCAATTATCATGGCAAGTATGTACTTTCATGTGTAATTCATAGTTATTCATCCCTGCCCCCTTGCGCGGATAGCGTGAGCTATAGGCCAGTTATTTGTTTCATCACAAATCTTTGCGCACGCCTCGCGCTCGGCTGCTGCAACGATGGCGGCAAAAGTTTCCCATCTGTTGCCGTTAACCCAGTTTTCTTTCCCGCCCTCATGCACTCCAGCTTCTTCAGCCATGCGGATAATGTCTTCTCTGTTCATATCAGTGCATACCTATAGACAGGGTTGTAGGTGTTGTAGTTAAAGGTGTCGTTGCTGCGTGTCCAATGCGCAGCGTTGACGAGGTTGGCTGAAGGACATGACACGCTCTCAAGGCAGTCCACGATAGCGAGATAGTTCTTCAGGATTGGCAAGCAGGAGACTTTCTCTCCGAACTTGTGGTGATAGCCCCTGTGTTGCATGGGCGTGATGTTGGTAGCCGTTGTGCCAAAACACGCATAAGCGGCAGTGGCATGGTCATCAGACAGCACAACCGTGCGTGAGCAACGCCGAGCCAGTGCCTCAATGTCGTGCAGATAGTGGGCGTATGGCTGCACAGGTGCTTCCGCATACGCTTTGTCGCCGCCCCGCACGAACACCAGACCAGAGCGTGACACGTTGAACAGGTCGCCCTTGTAATAGCGTCTGATGTCCTTCTCGATCTCTTTGTACTTGGCTTCCTTAAACTGATAAAACTGACGCAGGTACACCTCGCCGCCCTTGAAAATAAAGTCACGCATGGACTCGAAGTGCACGGCTTGCGCGTTGTTGGGTAGCTTGTCAAGCAGGTTAAAGCCGAACGTATTGCGGAAGATGTCACCGAACGCTTCCTCGTAGCCCCACCAGTTGTATGTGTTGTCAATCACCAGCGCCTTGTTCGACAAGCGCGCAACGTATGACGCCACGATGATGTTCTCGATGATGGAGAAAAAGCCAGAGTCGCGTGGCTGGTAGACCATCGTGCCAGTGGGTATGAACGAAGGCAAGAGGTCATTGTTGTCATTGAATCCGAGGTAAAAGAAGTATTGCTCGTCGGATAGGTTGTAGAACGCGCAAGCGCGCTCCATGCCGAGACACGCAACGATCTCTTGCGCGTAGAAAATATTGGGCGGGAGAGTTTGAGGCAGGCGGGTCTGAAGGTCAGCCCATGAGAGCTGCCCCCAGAAGAATTGACGAGCAGCGATAGCTGCCATGCGAGCAGCATCGCCGTCAGGTGAAGAGTATTTGTGAAATTGAATCATCAGTTACCAAAGAGCACGCCCATGTGTCTCAGGCGTTGGGTTAGGTTTAACTACGCGCGGCTGAATGACGAGCGTCCAGCCATCCTGCAAGAACCGCTGCGCTGATTCCTTGTCCCAGAACTTGCGCAGCAGCTTGCCATCCTCGTCGATGACGAGATACCTCATATACGAAGCATCAGGCCGAAGAACTTAGACAGTAACGATTGATGCGCTTGCCGATGCTCAAGCAACAAGCTCTGCGCGAAGCGCTCTTCTGGCGTGTGATCTTCTTCCTTGAACTTCGGGATGTAGAACCGTCCGATCTTGGGCGGTTCTTCCTTGATGAATTTTCCGTCTTTAAGCATTAGATACCCCACTTGTCTCTATCGAAGTCCTCGTCTTCGATGTAGTACATGGACACGCGGTCGCGCCGCTTGGCTTGAATGTCCTCGGCCTTACGGCGAGCCGCAACCTTTTCCGCTTTCGCTTTTGCTGCCTCAAGAGGCGTGTAGATGGGTTTGACAGGCGCGGCAGGCTTCTTTGCCTCCAGCACCGACTCAAGTGTCGAGAACCGCACACCACAGGTGAAGCACTTGCGACGACGCAGAACGCCGCCGCTTTCATGCTTCATTGTGGTTGTCACATAAGTCTGCCCACCGCACTTGCATTTCATCTATAGCCTCTTAATCATCAGGCGGCATCAGGAACGCGCCCTCGGTCTGGCGGTTGGCGTTACCGTTGGGCGCAAGCAGGCTGCTCTTCTCTATCCCGGCAGGCAAGCGCCAGACCTCAAGCATGGTCTTGTCTGCGTTCATCACGCAGCTTGCTGCGCCCTTGCCCCACATCTTTGATGTAGTTGCCGAGATAGCGCCTTGCAGACCGCCTGCGTCAAAGTCACCCACGGGAATCTGCACCAGATCGTCAGGCTGCAGGTCTTTGATCAGTGGCAGGTAGTAGTTGATCAGCGTGCCGTAAGGCAGCTTGCTCTGGCGGGTGCGCTGGCGCTTGCCTTTGAGTGCTTTGGTTAAGTCAATCGTGCCTTCCGTGATGCCGTACTTCTCGGAGTGAATGGCAAAGTCCACACCAGACTTGGCGTGGACTAACTTGAGCGTATGTATAGCACGCTCCAGCATGGATTGGACGGTCAGAGGTAAATCTGCAACGGTAAGGGTCTTGGGCTTTTTAGCCATGACGTTCTCCTGTGGTTGGTGAGTGGATAATACAGATGTGGTACTGCATGTCAAGCTTTCGACAAAAGATTTAATAAATCTATTGATCTTTGCCACGCCTCACGGCGTACATCAGACTTCTTGCGTAACGCGTCAACCTCCATGTCACCGAATTTCTCCAGCCCATTGAGTATCTTGATTAACGTGTCATTCTTGAAGGCTGCGTTGTTGAACGCGCGGAACAGCCTCACCTCGTTGGTTAAGCCGGTCAACGTGCTCTGATACAAGCGGCCACGCTTGCTTTCCTCGCCTGCGTACTCGGACTTCAGTGCCTCGTTCAAGTCGTCCAGCACCAGCCCTAGCCTGTGGCAAACATCGGTGTACATGATGTTGGTTCTGCGCCTCAGTTCATCCTTTGTGGCCTCGAACAGATCAGGCTGGCTTGTGTACGGCTTGCGGTCTGGGTACGGCAGGTAATGCACAGCTACGCTACAGAATTCTGACAGGTTATCCTGAAACCTGCCCACGCCTTCTGCAAACTCAGACCATAGCTCGATTGGCAGTACGCGCAGGCCATCGCTGCCCCACATCATCGTGTGACGGTAGACGTAGCCACGGAACAGCGCGCTTTTGGCGTTGGCTACCTTTGCGTTGGGTGCTTTGCGGTCGTAGCTGACTTTGGTTTCGACTAAGATCATTTGCCCCCCTTGTGCCAGCCACGAGGCCATAGCGCTTCAATGTCAGGTTTAGCCCCCATCGCAACAAGCTCCAGCGCGTTGTATGTGGTGTGATTATCCCGGCCATAGCCGGGGCCGACGTAGCGGTTAGGCTCGCTGTAATGCGGCAGATAAGGTATGCCGTCCAGCACAAAAATGCGTGCGCCTGTAACTTCCATTTTGGTTTGCTCTCCCATGATTTACTCCTTATTTCGTATACGCATGGCTGCGTGTTGAATGGTCAGACATAGCTCGCGCACTTGCTCATACGTTGGCTCGCCATGCAGGTTTTCTACTATGTGGTTGGCATGCAGCACGGCTCGCGTGAGTTCGCCGTGTGTTACCAACGCTTGCACGATGCTGTTCAACTGTGTCTCCAGTTGCTGCACCATGCTGATCAAGTCCTCCTTACTCAGTTCCTGTAGCTCGCTCATTACTATCCTCCGTTGGGTCTACGCGGAACCGGATGGTGTCCACGTTAAAGTTGTCAAGGTCACGCTGCGAGATAGCATCAAGCCCTGCGTGTATAGCGTCCTCAACCGTGTCGGCAAATACGTTCAAGGTTTTGTCAAAGTCAGCTTTGCCCTTGATGCGTACGGTGTACTCTTGTTTTACTTTCCTGTTCATACTTCCTCCTAAAAGAATAAAAGCCGCCAGAACGGCGGCACAAATGCAAGCGCAAGATACGCAAGCGCAGCACCAGTCATCATCAAAACCATGACCGCGACCACGATTACGCAAACGTCACGCAACAAATTTTCATCGTGCATAAAGCCTCCAAAAAGAGAATGACACCCGTCAAAAGAGAGGCTAGTGCCTCGCCTTCTCAATGGCGTCATAGGTAGCAACAACCGCGGTTGCGGTCTGTCGTGCGTAGTCAACCTCACTGATGACTTGGCTATACACTTCAGCCAGCTTGATGTGGTCAACCCCATCCTCCAACGCTTGACCCAACACATAGCCCACGGTGAAGTTCAGCGCAGGCAAAGCGATGTGCGTCTCGATGGTGTCGTCCTCAGTCTTGATTGCTTTCATCAGACGCTGCATCAAACGCATAGTTTTTTCTCTCTCATCCATGTCATTCCTCCCTGTAACCATCAAACCAACCATCGCCATGCGTATCATCACGCTGACACCATTCTTGCGCTTCTTCGAGCGTCATGCCTGTGGCTATGATCTCGTTGCCGTTCTTGAAGTAGAACCGAACTATGCTGTATGTCTTATCTTCCATTTCACACCTCCAAAGTAAAACTCGTGTACACCATGTACACGAGTTGCCGCACAATTAGTTAGCGACATCCTTGTCCAGATTGCCGCCGTCAAACAGATCGAACAGCCACGATGCTGCCTCTTCAGGATCGGAGTCAACGAGCACACGCATCTCGCCCTCTTCCTTCTCGCCATAGCTCTCGATCAACAGATACTCTGCCTTGTCGGGTGCAGCGACAACCCAATCAACAAGCTGGTGCATACCGCGGCGATAGCAGTTGTGTGCAGCCTTGACTACCTTGTCGATGTTGAACTTCTTGGGCTTGATGTTGTAGTCATACACCTCGTACTCGTCATCATAGTCACCGTATGCTGCACCGCCTGTGTCGTACTGCGATGATGCAGATAGTGACTTGCTTGAGTGCTTGGTTGTGGGATAGAGCGTATAGCCAGTGCCGAAGCCATCGCTGTCGTAGTCATAGCGACTGTTGTAGCCAGCGTATGCAGCGCGGCGACCATGACCATGCTTGTGTGCAGACCATGCGTAGGTGTTGGACAGCCATGCGCCCTGATGCTCGACGCCTGCTTCGTAGTTGAGCACGACGACCTCACCGCTACTGTGCAGGAAAGCGAACTTGTTAGTTGCGCCGATCATCTTCTCGATGTACCGCTGATAGTCAGGGTCAAGGATGATGTTCGGGTTGTGCAGCATGGCAGGCTTCAAGATGTACTCAATGAAGTGCCATGTGTCAGAACGCTTGGGGTCGATGGGGTTACCCATTGACAGGATGCCGTTGTGCGCCATCCACAGATCGTCAGTGACTTTGTATGGATGGCAGTTGTCCATGTCGATGTCGCCGTGAGTTTTCATGCGGTAGTGAATGATGCACTCACGACCCTTCAGTGTGTCACGGTACAGCGTGTTGATCTCGGCAGGCTTGCCAAGCGTCTTGATCACAACGATGCTGCCGTTCTCGACGTACATAGCACCGAAGCCGTCAGAGTTGTATGAATAGAAGTCGTTCAACAGAGCGTCATTGAACGCGACGTTAGCAGGATGATGAATGAGTATGCACATGGTTAGTTCTCCTTAGTGTGGTTGGAAATAAAACTCGGTTACGCTGTGTAACCGACATCGGTTAGATACTTGCGCAGGTTGCGCGTGTCCGCTTTCATCTCGTTGCTGTTGATGTAGTCCATGAAGCGGTATGAGTTCAGCATGAAGCCAGCCGGTGATGCTGGTGCTGTGAACTTGATGAGTGCGTTAGTGAACTCGATGGCAGCAAGCATGGACTCATGCTTGAGTGTGCCCTTGAACATACGCATCTCGATAGTGCGACGGTTAGTCAGGTTGACTGCCTCGTAACGTGCGTCACTGCGTGACGCTTGATGTGCAGTGCCTAACTTCTTGTCGTGCATTGACGCATAGCCAACACCATAGCGTCTGGCAATTGCTTTGATCAGGTTGCGATTGTCAGGCGAATGAATGAACACGCACATCTTGTTGATCTGCAAGTCCTTGATGTTGTCGCGGTTGATGTGGATGTGTAAGCCACAGGTTGATGTGTCATGGCTACGCAAGTCGCGTGTCAGGTTCTTGTCGGTGAGCCACTCCCAGAACTGATAGTGAGAGTCAAGACCCATCGGTTGCGTGATGATCTCGAAGCCATGCGAGAGACTGCCATCCTCCTCGAAGAAGCAACGCTCACCCAGCTTGCCATCGTTTAGCGCATCGTTGAGTCTATCTGCATGCTCGCCGGGGTAGCCCTTGCGGCACTCGACCTCAAGCTCGATACCGAAGAAGCGTTGGTTGCTCGTTGACCAATCCGAATGAATGAGCCGGTACGCCTCGTTGTTCTTGGCGTTGTGGTAGCGACGCAGTGATCTGCTTGGCCGTTGATAGTCAACGTGAACATAGCAGTCCTCGTCCTCATCCCACTCGAACATGCCATCGTCACGCGCCTCCTCGTGGATGTAGTCACCGTCACCATCACGGCCAATGACACGCAGCGCATAGTTGTTATGCACATGCAAGTCGTGATAGTTAGAGTACAGGTAGTTGTTGTCGATGCAGCTACGACATACAGACTCCTCGCTATAAGTAGTATGAGTGTAGTTCTGCGACTCCCACTCACCGCAGTCCATGCACTGCTCGAAGTTGTAGTTGCTGAGTATGTAGTCCTCGACCTCACTCTCATCGTCATACGCCAAGATGTCGCGCATGGTATTGCGTATGCTTCTGAGTTGCCCATGCGACGAGCCAGTGATGCTGCTGTCAGTCAAGTTGCCGTACCGCAAGTGATGTAGCGCATACAGTATGCCAACGCTGGTGTACACGCTGGCTTGGCGCATCATCTCGCCCAGTATGTCCAGCACGGCACGACGCATGAGCGTGCCTGTTGAGTGGTCGAACGTATAGCTTGATGCCTCCTCACGCATCTGCCGCGCCTCGGTGATGAAGCCATGCACGACGTTGGTATAAAAGGTAATAAGCAACCTTCTCGCCTTGTCGCAATACTGAGTATCAGACACATCCCTGTCATCGAACGCTTTGCGTACAACGCGGCTCATCGCATTAGCGCAGTTAGTCAGTGCCTCATGCGCTTGACGGATGGTGTCGTCGCTGTAGTTAAGCGCGATGTCCTCACGCTTGGGTGCGTGTGGTACGTCGCTGAACGACTCACTGTCGATGAGCGATTTCATCGTGCGATGCTGCACCAGTATGCGGAAGTGGCGCGCCAAGCGATGCCAGTACGGCACGAGGTTGAAGTTAAGCGCGTCACCGTTGTCCGCGTTGACGTTGGTGAACAAGAACTTCAGCCTCTCGGACAACTCGACACGGCTATCGTCGAAGTCAGAGTTGTTTGTACCGTCTTCGTTGAAGAGTACGTTGCCGCTAGTGTTTCTGATGTATGGCATGATTGCCTCCATGTGTGGTTGGTTGATCTCATGTACAGGATGTCCATGAGTTACTGCTTTACTGCCTCGCTACTGGCGGTCTGCGCCGCCTTGATAAAAGATGACAGGTCATTCAGTTGCTTCTCGTACTTTAATCGCTTCTGGTTTAACCTGTCAATATCCTTGTTTGCCTTGTCGATCAATAGTTGCTTCAGCCCTGCCTGCGCCATGAGCGCATCGAGTTGTGCCTTTGTCATGCTGCCTCCTTTGATGTGACTAGCTTGCGCCAGTGTGGTGTGATGCGTTTGTCTTTGGGTGCGGCTTCTAGCTTGGTGATTGCCAGCCGTATGCGCTCGGCTTGGCGTACCTCGTACTCGCGTCGGTCTGTACCATCGCGGTCAATTACATTCTGTAACTGAGTTAACTCGTCAATCCACATCTGACGCACACGCCAGTGCTGGTCAAGGATGGTTTTGTTTGGCTCACGCTGGAAGATGAGCGTTAAGCGTCTGGTTCTGGTTGCAAGGTTTGCATGCGCTCGCATGAACTCACGCTTGATCTTGTGCGGCACCCAGTCAGACCAATGAAGGCCAAGCGCTACGCGCTGAAGTGAGTTAGGCAGTATGCCCTCGTCGCTCAGGTTGACGGCCTTTGCCTTTTGTTCTGGCGTGAGTTCCTGCCGTTGGTACGCGCGCAGGATGTCGCGTACTTTTAATAGGGCAGACAGGTACGCGCCGAAGAAGGTAGTCATCTCGACGTTGCTGCGTTTCTCCCACTGGGTTAGCCGTGTCTGAAGCGAGCGTATCTCTTTTGCTAATGGGTCAATGACTATCCGCCAGTTGTCCTTGTGTGCGGCATGCGCGCGCTGCGCTTTGCGCTCAGCCTTGCGCTTCTCCATGTAGTTATCAACTATCTTTTTGATTGATGCTGGCGGTACGCCAGCGCGGTCTTTGTACTTGCGATTCAACCGCGTGATGATCTGCTTGCGCGTCATGTCGCGCCAGCGCTTGTACTTATCAGGCATGATGGCCTCCATACAAAATAACGTGTCAGTTTTGTGTACGATACTTGGCAGGTTGGTCTTACGAGTGCACCAGCCCAGTATGTTGCGCATGCGTTTGATCTATAACATTTTTTTTTTCCTCGTCAAAATTTTTGTCCCGATGTCAATGGTTTTGGAAGGTATATATGTGTCTGGCGAAATAATTGAGAGTTTTGCCAGACGTTTTGGTCTGGTATCAAGTATCTTTTCCAGACCCATATATTATGTTGAAAACCATTGACAAGTGCACACAGAGATAGAACTACTACTATAAATATATTTAAATACATATAGTTAGATAAGATAATTCGCTGGTGCACTCGTCGGTACAACCGCCAAGTATCTGACATTTTTATTTGGCAGTCCCATTTCTAGCTTGACGCGTTAAACTGTTGTTGATACTGCTCGCGTTCCGCATGAGTGAGTGATTGCCACTCTGGTTTGCCGCTTAACTCATGTACATCGCGTACATGAGTGCGCTTCTTCGGCTTGGTTTCTGCGGTTTTCACAAAGCCTGCGCGTAGCAAGGCGTTTTCCAGTTGATTGTTACGCATGGTCGTTCTCCTCAGATGATGAAGTCAGGGTGATTACGCAGGCCAAGTTCAACGGCAAGCGCGGTTAGTTCGGTTACGCTTTTGCCAGTGCGAGCGCAGCGAATCAGGGATGAGAGGCCGCGCGCGGCTGATACGACGTTGCCCAACATGATGTGAGCGCGGATGGTTTCGACTTGCTTGGTTTCGAATTTGGTCATGGGATTACCTCGTTTGACATGAATGAGAATCCGCGCAGAAGGGTAATTTCCTGCGCGGTTCGGGAGAACTCGTGTACAAAACGTACATGAGTTAGGCGGAGAGAAGCTCGATCAGCTTGCGACGCTGCGCTGGCGTGAAGTTCTTGAGGATGCGCTGTGCCTCACGCTTGACCGGATCAACCTTTGCCTTCGGTTTTGACACGTCAGGCAGATGTGCGACGTCAGCCGCAGGAAAACAAATCTCAAGCACACGCTTGGCCGATTGCTGCGCGGCTTCATACTTGCGCTTGTCCTTGTCAACAAACGTCAAACCGCGCTGCCCCTCTTTGGTTTCAATGCCATGCTTTGCCGCTGCCCATGCCACTGTGTATGGTCTGGCCGTCGCTCTGTCGCCAATGCCTTCAGCGAGCAGTCGTTCAGCGAATGAGAGCGCAGACTTGTCTGCGTCGTCGAAGATAGCAAAGACAGCCTTGTTGATGAATGTAGTCATGATGTCACCTCATAAAGTTGATTGACTCATGTACAAAACGTACATGAGTGAGAGAAACATACCCTCTCATATAACGCGTCAAACCCCTGCTCAACAACCAAAATGGCAACATTCTCGACCCCACCGTACCCCATCCCCCACAAATATGGCAGCGCGGCGGCTTCGCCACAGAACACTAATCCCCAACCACACTCCACATTTTTCTTAAAATCATGACAACAGCCCAAAAATTTTTCAAAAAATTAAATTCAACTCTGTCTAATATTAGACATACCAGCAGAAAAAAACCCCCGCCGAAGCGGGGGGAAAAGCCCATCAGGCCTTAAGCGAGAATCTCCAACCACGGAGACAGCCACCGTGTAAAAATTTACACAGCGACAAAATGGAGTATATACTCCGCCCAACGTGGCTGCAACGGTCTACGCTTATGTTAGAGCACTTGTTGGACGAAACCATCTTCACTCCTGACGTGCTCCCCACGCCAGCGGCTAAACTCGTCTCTAAAGCTTCCCCCAAAGACATACTTGATGCGCAGGTCGAGACATCAAAATGGTTGGAAGAGCTGGGGGCCACGCCAGACGAGGACGTTTTTGATCAGATGCAAGAGCAAACCGCACGCGAGGCGTTCGCGGTGATGACACAAAGCGCGGACCCCAAGCAGCAACGCGCAGCCTTGTCCAAGATCGAGACGCCAGAAGCGGTAAAACATCTGGTGGGCATGCTAACTGCCTACGATTGGCACTTTGTTGAGCAGGCCAAGGAGATCAGAGGCTACGCTGTGGCCAAGCTGGTGGAGGAAACCGCCCACCCCGACGCAAAAATCCGGCTACGCGCGCTGGAGTTGCTGGGGAAAGTCACAGAAGTCGCGCTTTTCACCGACCGCGTGGAGGTCAAGAAGACAGATTTGTCGGATTCCGAGCTGGAAGAGCGCATAAAAGAGAAGTTGGCGCGCATGGCACAGATAGTTGACGTCACAGACGTGACTGAAGTCACCGAAACCCCCAATGAATCTGACGAAACAGGAGATTGACGCGTTAAAACGCGTACTGCCCACGCTTTCTCCAGAGGAAAAGGCGGAGTTGCTCGCTGATTTGGAAGAAAGGGCAGCACGTGCGTCAAAGACTGCGGCTAAAACGTCCCTTCTGGGCTTTGCCACGCAGGTCTACCCCGGCTTCAAGATAGGACCCCACCACAGGAAGCTCTCGAAGATATTCACGGACGTGATCGAGGGCAAGAAAAAGCGGGTCATCATCAACATCGCGCCGCGTATGGGTAAGTCGGAGTTCTCCTCCTACCTGTTCCCGGCGTACTTCATGGGGCACTACCCTGAGAAGAAAATCATCATGGGCACGCATACCGCGTCCCTCTCCGAAGACTTCGGTCGTCGCGTAAAGAACTTAGTTGACAGTGAAGAATACCAAGAGATTTTCCCAAACACCCAGATCGCGGAAGATCAGAAAGCCGCAGGAAAATGGTCCACAATGGCCGGAGGCCAGTATTACGCAGCAGGTGTTGGTGGAGCACTGGCCGGTCGTGGTGCAGACCTTTTTGTTATCGACGACCCGCACTCAGAACAAGACATGAAGGCAAACAGCCGTCTGGCGTTTGACTCGGCATGGCAGTGGTTCCAGCAAGGTCCCTTGCAGCGTCTGATGCCCAACGGGGCAATCATAGTAATTATGACGCGCTGGTCGCTGCTTGACCTGACCGGTCGGTTGATTGACTACCAGATCAAGAACCCTGATAGTGAGCCGTGGGAGATCGTGGAGCTGCCTGCGATATTAAACGAGGGCGACGAGAACGAGAAAAGCCTGTGGCCAGAGCAGTGGCCACTGGAGGTGTTGAAGTCCAAGAAGAGCGCGATGGACCCCCGGTACTGGAACGCGCAGTACATGCAGAACCCCACCGCTGAAGCATCCGCCATCATCAGCCGCGGCATGTGGAAGATATGGGAAGAGGACGAACCCCCACAATGTGAATACGTTATTCAAAGCTGGGATACCGCGCACGAGCAGAAAACCTCATCGGACTACAGCGCCTGCACCACGTGGGGCGTGTTCTATAACGACGAGGACGGCGGGGCACCCAACCTGATACTGCTGGACGCGTTCAAGGACAGGATGGCGTTTCCTGAATTAAAGCAGGTGGCGTACAAACACTGGAAGGAGTGGGAGCCGGATGCGTTCATTGTGGAGAAAAAGGCAGCAGGTGCCCCGCTTATTCAAGAATTTAGGGCGATGGGTATTCCCGTGGACGAGTTCACGCCAAGCCGAGGCAAGCAACGAGGCACCACAGACAAGACCGCACGACTTAACGCTGTCGCTGACTTCTTCTACAGTGGCAAGGTCTGGGCACCAGATACACGATGGGCAAGAGAAGTAATTGAGGAACTCGCTGCTTTTCCCGTGGGCGAGCATGACGATTACGTCGATACGATCTCACAAGCGCTACTGCGCTACCGGCAAGGTGGGTTCATACGCCTGCCTTCGGATTACGAGGACGAGCCGACGTTTTTTAAAAGGAAAAGCCATGCGTACTATTAAGCTCTTTCTTTTCTGGCTTGACGTGCGCAGGAAAAACAAACAACTGCTAAAACGTCTTGAGACAGCAGACACCACGCCGTACCCACCGCCTACGCGGGAAGAGCTTCTTGCGTTCATAGAGAAAGCGGAAGTCAACGGCATAAATTTCCACACACGCGTGCAGGGGCTACCACGGTCGCCAAAACAGTCTGCGTATGTAAGTATTAACTAATGAAAAACGTCGTCGAATTTAAACGCCCGGAACCAGAGAAAGAATTGTGGGCAGAAGGTTCAGCCATGTGTATAGGCTGCGGACATAAATGGGCAGCAGTTGCGCCGGTGGGTACGCATGTGTTTGAGTGCCCGGAGTGCAACTTGAAAAAGGGTACGTGGTATACCCACATAGAACCGCCCGGTGATCGGTGGGAATGTAACCACTGCGAAGGGCAATTATTTTTTGTAACTCGCACGGGCTTTTTCTGCGCCAAGTGCGGGGTAGAACAAAACTATTAAGGAGCCATCATGGCTATAGACAAGGCACTGTATCAAGCACCGCTGGGCATGGACGCGCTGGCTAACGAGCCGGACATCGAGATTGAGATCGAGGACCCGGAGGCGGTCAACATCCGCGCAGATGGGCTGGAGATAGAGATACGTCCCGGCGAGGAAGAGGGCGAGTTCAACGCCAACCTTGCTGAGCAGATGGATGCAGGCGAGCTGTCGTCATTAGTCGGTGAGCTGTTGGATGACGTCAAGAACGATCTGTCCGCACGCAAGGATTGGGAAGACATCTATAAAGATGGCTTGACCTTGTTGGGTCTGAAGTACGAGGAGAGGACAGAGCCGTGGGCTGGCGCGTGTGGCGTGTACCACCCCATGATTACAGAAGCGGTCATCCGGTTCCAGTCAGAGACAATAACTGAGACGTTCCCGGCCAAGGGGCCAGCCAAGACCAAGATCATTGGCGACGAGACGCCAGAGAAGAAAGAGTCGGCAGTTCGTGTGGAAGAAGACATGAACTACTACTTAACCGACAAGATGGCGGAGTTTCGCCCAGAGCATGAGAGGATGCTCTTCTCGCTGCCAGCCGCAGGCTCAGCGTTCAAGAAAGTCTATTTTGATGTAAACACCGAGCGGCCTGTGTCGCTGTTTGTTCCGGCTGAAGACATCATCATTCCTTACGGCACCACTGAGCTGGCTACCTGTCCACGGCTCACACACCGGATGCGAAAGACTGAGAATGAGATCACAAAGCTACAAAAAGCTGGGTTCTATCGTGAGGTGGAGCTTGGTGAACCGCCGAAAGTCACTAACGAAATACAGCAGAAAAAAGACAAGGAAACGGGCATATCGGCGTCGTTTGATGACCGCTACGAGATATATGAGATTCACGCTGATCTTGATCTGCCGGGCTTTGAAGACAAAGATAAGGATGGCGAGCTTACAGGCATTGCGCTGCCGTACGTAGTTACTATCCTAAAAGGCTCTGATGAGGTGCTGTCTATCCGCCGTAACTGGAGAGAAGATGATGAGCTTAAACAAAAACGCCAGCACTTCGTGCATTATGTTTACGTCCCCGGTTTGGGTCCGTATGGCTTTGGACTGTTCCACCTTATTGGTGGGTACGCTAAATCGGCCACCAGCCTCATGCGACAGTTGGTCGACGCAGGCACACTCTCCAACCTGCCCGGTGGTCTTAAATCACGCGGACTACGAATTAAAGGTGATGACACGCCGATTGCTCCGGGCGAATGGCGTGACGTAGATACAGGTTCAGGAGCCATCCGTGACAACATACTGCCGCTACCTTACAAAGAACCATCGGCCACTCTATACAGCCTCCTTGGTACTATCGTTGAGGAGGGCAGACGTTTCGCAGCGACTGCCGACATCCAAGTGTCCGATATGTCGGCTAATACGCCGGTGGGAACAACTCTGGCCGTACTTGAGCGAACCCTCAAGGTTATGTCTGCCGTCCAAGCGCGGATACACTACTCGCTCAAACAAGAACTCAGACTGATCAAAGACATCATCCGGGACTACACCCCGGACGAGTACAGCTATCAGCCGGAGTACGGCACACCCCGCGCCAAGCGCGAGGACTACGATGATGTAGACATCATCCCCGTCTCAGACCCTAACGCTGCGACCATGAGTCAACGCGTGGTGCAGCATCAAGCAGCACTGCAACTGGCGCAAACCGCACCGCAGATATACGACATGCCGCTCCTGCACCGTCAGATGCTGGAGACACTGGGCTTCAAGGACTTCCAGAAGTTAGTCCCCATCGACGACGATATGAAGCCAACCGACCCCATATCCGAGAACATGAACGTGCTGCGCCTAAAGCCGGTCAAAGCGTTCATGTATCAAGATCATGAGGCGCATATCAAGGTGCACATGAACGCCCTGAAAGACCCGCTGATTCAGCAGATGGTGGGACAGAACCCGCAAGCGCCGATGATTCAACAGGCGATGATGGCGCACTTGATGGAGCACATTGCGTTTGCATACCGCTCGAAGATCGAGAAAGCACTGGGTGCGGACTTGCCGATGCCAGACGAGCCGATGAATCCGGCAGTGGAGGTGCAGCTCTCGCGTCTGGTGGCACAAGCATCTCCCATGGTGTTGCAGGAAAGCCAGAACATCGTTGCCCAACAACAAGCGCAAGCACAGGCGCAGCAGATGGCGCAAGACCCGATGTTCCAGCTTCAGCAGGCCGAGTTGCAGCTACGTCAGCAAGAGATCGAGATCAAGCGCGCCAAGATGCAGGCCGACGCCGCCGCACAGGCAGACAAGATCGAGCTGGAGAAAGACAAGCTCGCAGCCCAGATGGAGCTAGAAGGTTTGAAGGTTGGCTCCAAGATCAAGATAGACGAAGCAAAAATGAACGCCGATAACGAGCGCGAGGGAGTTCGTATCGGTGCAGAGATCGCGAGAAATCGCGCAGACCTGTCGATTAAACGTCGTCAGGCAGATAAACCTCAAGCCAAACCCAAAGGAGGCTAATGACTACGATACAGGAGTACACATCGTTTGTTGACGTCCTGCGCAAGAAAATTCGGGATGACATGAACAACTACTGTGACGATCTTGCAGGCGGTGCTTGCAGTGATTACGCGGCGTATACAAAGCTTTGCGGTGTGATTCAAGGTCTAGCTATCGCAGAGCGCCATTTACTTGACCTTGCTGAGAAAGCCCTTAAGGACGACGAAGATGAGTGATTTACTTCTTCCGCAATACCTGAAAGACCTGATTGACGCTGAAAAGAAAATTGACGAAGAACAAGTGGATGCACCCGGCGATGCGGCAAAAGCACGCCAGTTGCCAAGACCTGCGGGGTTTAAAGTCCTGTGCGTCGTGCCACCTGCTGATGACACCTTCGAGGATTCGGTGTTGGTGAAAGCAGCTATGTCGCAGCGTCTTGAAGAGCAAACCACAACGGTGCTGTTTGTTGTGGCAGTTGGACCTGATGCCTATAAAGACCCGGTGAAGTTCCCGTCTGGTCCGTGGTGCAAGGAAGGGGATTTTGTTCTGGTGCGCGCATACAGCGGCACACGGTTCACAATCCATGGGCGTGAATTCCGCATGATTAACGACGATCAGGTGGACGGCACGGTGGAAGACCCGCGCGGTTACGCACGCGCAGCGTAAGGAGAGATGTATGGCTAATGAAGAGTACATGACGGAGCTGAAGGTTCCGGGTCGTGACGATGACGACTTGCCGGATATCCGCAGACCTGACGAGGATGATGTTGAGATTGACATCAGCGCCGAGTCCGATGTTGAGATCGAAATAGAAGACGATACCCCGCCCGACGACAGAGGCCGAAAGCCGCTGGATAGGGATGTATCTGACCCGTCTGATGACGAGATTGAGCAGTACAGCGACAAGGTGCAAAAGCGCATCAAGGAGCTGGCTCATGCCCGTCACGACGAGCGCCGTGCCAAGGAAGCCGCCCTGCGAGAGCGGGAAGAGGCTATCCGGGTTGCCCAGCAGCTTGTGGAGGAGAACAAGAAGCTGCGCGGCTATGTCAATACAGGGGAGCAGACTTTTGCCGAGGTGTTGAAGTCCAAGGCAGAGGCCGATCTTGAGATGGCTCGCCGCAAGTACAAAGAGGCAGCGGAGGCGTACGACACTGACGAAATGCTGGCCGCGCAGGAAGAGCTGGCCGACGCCAAAATGCGGCTTGACAAGGCAATAAATTTTAAGCCGACCTCTTTACAAGAAGAACCAGAACAGGTATATAGTCAGCCATCACCTCCGCCAGAGGTGCGCCCGGACGAAAAAACCCTGCGCTGGCAGGCAAGAAACCAGTGGTTCGGAGCACCCGGTTACGAGGAAGTCACCGCGATGGCACTCGCTACTCATCAGCGCCTAACCGCCGAGCGTGGGCTGGAATATGCCCGGACTGACGAATACTTCGAGCGTATTGACGCTCGCCTCAGAGAAAAGTTCCCGGAAGTATTTGGGGAACCGCAGAAGTCACAAGCTCCCACTTCTAAAAGACCAGCCGCGACAGTTGTCGCACCCGCTGCGCGTTCTGCTGCAACCAAGAAGGTTAAGTTAACAAAATCGCAAGAAGTGATAGCGGCAAAGCTTGGCTTAACCCCTAAACAGTACGCAATTGAACTCATGAAGCTGGAGGCTCGAAATGGCTAATACCCCACGTATTCCCCGTGAACTAGAAACACGCGAAAAAGAAACTCGGATTGACTACAAACCGCCGAGCGTTTTGCCAGACCCAACCCCTGATCCTGATTATGGGTACCGCTGGATTGCTACGCACATCGTCAGCCAAGCTGCCCCGTCTCACGTGTCAAAACAGATTCGTGATGGCTGGGAACCAGTAAGAGCTGAAGATCATCCTGAACTGATGTTGCCTGCTAACGCAAATGGCAACGTCGAAATGGGCGGCTTGATGCTGTGCCGCATGCCCAAGGAAAAGATCAACGCGCGTAACGAGTATTACCAGCGACAGGCCGAGGGCTGGATGCAATCAGTTGATAACAACCTGATGCGTCAAAGCGACCCGCGGATGCCAATCTTCAACGAGCGGAAATCCACGACTAGCTTTGGCAAAGGTACGAAGTAAATACTAACCTTGGAGTAAAGCTATGGCATATCCCACAGTTGACAAGCCGTACGGCTTGCAGCCGGTCAATCTGATCGGCGGTCAGCCCTATGCCGGTTCCACGCGCCTAATGAAGATTGCTAGTGGCTACAACACCAGCATCTACTACGGCGATGTGGTAAAGCGTGTGTCCAACGGTACCGTTGAGAAAGACACTGGTACCAGCACCGCTACCCCGGTGGGCATTTTTGTTGGTGTTACCTACACCAACCCCACAACTTCGCAAAAGCAGTTTGCGCAATACTGGCCTGCCGGTACTTCCGCAAGCGATGCTTACGCTTACGTAGTTGACGACCCAGACGTGCTTTTCAAAGTGGCAACGGTTTCGACCGGCACCACGGTGGCGTTCTACGGTCCTGAACTGGTTGGCGAAAACGCTGTTCTGGTGCAAAACGCGGGTTCGAACACCACTGGTGATTCGGGCGTGGGCATCTTTGGTGGCAACACTGCTACCACTGCATCGTTCCCAATCCGTATTGTTGATCTGGTTCCTGATACTGGTAATAGCTCCAACGGCTACTGCGAGTACATCTGCAAGTTCAACGCACCGTACGCAGCTTCGAACAACACTGGCACCGTGGTCACCATGACCGGTGGGCATCAGTACCTCAACCCGACAGGCGTATAAGGAGTAAACCATGGCTATTTCACGCGCTCAATTGCTTAAAGAGCTGCTGCCCGGCCTGAACGCCCTGTTCGGTCTGGAGTACGCACGCTACGGCGAAGAACACAAGGAAATCTACGAAACTGAGACTTCCGAGCGTTCGTTCGAAGAAGAAACCAAGCTGTCAGGCTTTACTGCTGCACCTGTCAAAAACGAAGGTAGTGCAATTCGTTACGACAATGCGCAGGAAGCATGGACTGCTCGATATAACCACGAAACTATCGCTCAGGGCTTCTCCCTGACCGAAGAGGCCATTGAAGATAACCTGTACGACTCGCTGTCGTCGCGTTACACCAAGGCTCTCGCACGCTCGATGGCTTATACCAAGCAGGTCAAGGCAGCGGCTGTTCTGAACAACGGCTTCTCCTCCAGCTACACTGGCGGCGATGGCGTCTCCCTGTTCAGCTCTCAGCACCCGCTGGTATCTGGTGGCACCAACAGCAACATTCCGACGACCCCTGCAGACCTGAACGAGACTTCGCTTGAAGCCGCCGTTATTCAAATCGCTGCTTGGACTGACGAACGTGGCCTGCTGATTGCCGCTAAGCCCCGCAAGCTGATCATCCCGTCGGCTCTGCAGTTCGTTGCTACTCGTCTGTTGGAAACCAGCCTGCGTGTTGGTACCACCGACAACGACATCAACGCCCTGAAGAACAACGGTTCGATTCCAGAAGGCTACGCAATCAACCACTTCTTGACCGACACGAACGCATGGTTCCTGACCACTGATGTTCCTAACGGCATGAAGCACTTTGTTCGCGTTCCTATGTCAACTGGAATGGACGGAGATTTTGACACTGGCAACGTGCGCTACAAGGCACGTGAGCGTTATTCGTTCGGCTGGTCAGACCCTCTGGGCATGTACGGCTCGCAAGGCGCGTAAGAAGAGGGGGCTTTACGCCCCCTCTTTTGTAGGTTATAAAGCGGTATCTCCGGGAACCCCCGGTACGGCAAACAGCTCCCGGCTGATTACATGCAAATTGCCATACCGAACTCGCATGTGAGGACAATCTAAATGGGCATCTCTACTACCCAAAGTATTTGGCGTTCGGGCGGCAACGACCCCACCCGCGCAGCTTATTGCGGCTCAGCACTGTTGGCTGCTACTTTCTATTCTGCTAACACTGCAGCTAGTTCCAATGCCGTTGTGGCCTTGGGGCAAACCGCAGAGGTTATGCTTCCGGCAAACGCCGTGGTTGTGTCTATCCTAGTTACTGACCCAACTTCCGCAGGTGCGATCAATGTTGGCTACACCATTGTTGGTGGCGCGTCCAACGCTTCGTACTTTGTGTCTGGCTTGACTGCTACTGGTGCAAAGACGGTTACCCCCGGCGCAACTGGCGCAGGCGGTGGCATGGGCATCACGCCTTCGGCAACGTCTAACTTCACCATCACAGTCTCGGACGGTGGTTCGGCTTCGGGCAATGTTGGCGGCATCATTCAGTACTACGTAGCTGATTACCTGTTCGGCCAGCAAAACGTCTGATAGGAGGCCATCATGGCTATGCAAACAGACGTTAAAGCCAAGAGCATTAGCTCTACAGGGCTGGTGTATGAAGGGCGTACAAGGGTCAAGAGCGTGCTTATTGGCCCAACGTCCAGCGCAGGAAATGTTACGTTGGTTGATGGGGGTACAAATGTGTTTGTTATCCCCACAACGGCTAACGGCGAAACCTTTGCTTTTTTGATTCCCGACCAAGGCGTGTTGTTCCAAACAAATGTGTCAGCAATTTTGGTCAATGCGTCTTTAACGGTGTTCTATGGCTAAGACCCCAGCATGGCAGAGGAAAGAAGGCAAGAATCCCAAAGGTGGCCTCAACGCCAAAGGGCGAGCCTCTTACAACGCGGCGAACCCCGGCAAGCCGGGGCTGAAGGCTCCTCAACCAGAGGGGGGTCCACGAAAGCGTTCCTTCTGCGCGCGCATGGAAGGGATGAAAAAGAAATTAACTTCATCCAAAACAGCCAGCGACCCGAACAGTCGTATTAACAAGTCTTTAAGGGCATGGAAGTGTTAAGCATGACTCCTGAAATAGAAACGGCGCGTGAGCTTGCAACTCACGCGAACGACATCAAGCATTTGCAGGACGACATGGACTCCATGAAGGAGGACGTTGCCGCCATTCGCAAATCAATTGAGGAAATAAACAAGACGCTTTCTGAGGCAAAGGGTGGCTGGAAAGTGTTGATGTGGGCTGGCGGTGCGGCTAGTGGCATGTCTGCGCTTGTTGGGTTTCTCTCTGGAAAATGGAGTAACTGATGAAACGCAAAGTTAAAAAAATGTCTGCAGGCGGCTATGGCAGGTTTGTGGAAGATAAGCCAAAAAGCATTGAAGAAATGAAAGAAGGCATTGCCGCAGGCGCACCTGCTGAAGATGACGGTATGCGTCCCGGCAGGAACCTTGCGCTTGAAGCCGATGAAACGCCAAAAGCTGCTGCACCAAAGGCCAAAGCTAGGCCCAAAGCGGCTGCACCAAAAGCGTCACAAGAATTTCCTACCAGCGTTGGTATGGAGTCTGGTTCTGCTGCAATGAAACGTGGCCGTGCTTCGACAGATGGTTCAGGTTCGTCGCCGCTGGATAAGTACATGCGCGACAAAGAAACCAGAACCACGCGGGATAAGCGCAAAATGGATTTGGCTGTGGAGCGCGTTAAAGCAGGCGTTGGTTACAAGTCCGGCGGTTCTGCTTCATCTCGTGCAGATGGTTGCGCTATTCGTGGTAAGACCCGCGGGAAGATGTACTAATGCCTGCCGTTAGTAAAAAGCAGGAAAGGTTCATGCAAGCAGTGGCGCATAACCCAAAGTTTGCAAAGAAAGCAGGCGTGCCGCAATCCGTGGGACGCGAATTTACCAAAGCCGGAGGAGGCGAAATGAAAGAGCCAAAAGGAATGATGAAAAAAGAGATCAAGTTCATGGAGAAGAAAGGCGCTCCAAAGTCGATGATCAAACACGAGAAAGCTGAAATGGCTGGCATGAAAAAAGGCGGTATGGCTAAGTACGCCAAAGGCGGCACCGTTGGCGCAAGCAAAATGGGCGCGGTTAAGACTGCAGCGCCTAGCCGTGATGGTGTTGCTGAGCGTGGCAAGACCAAAGGTAAGCAAGTCGTCATGGCCGGTGGCAAAGGCATGAAGTACGGCGGCAAGGCTTGCTAAGATGAGGCCATCACGCGGCATGGGGTGTATCAACCCCTCCAAGATGCCCGGCGCTAAAACAAAAGCGCGCCGGGATGACACTGACTTTACCGAGTACAAGAAGGGCGGAAAAGTAAAAGCAGTGTGGGAGAAGCCACGTCCGGCTAAGCTAGGTAAACCTTCTGTGTTGACAGCAACGCAGAAGGCGGCGGCAAAGGCCAGAGCAAAAGCCGCAGGGCGCCCTTATCCAAATCTGGTCGATAACATGGCTGCAGCTAGGAGAAAGTGATGGCTGAGAAATGGATTCAAAAGGCGATCAAAAAACCCGGAGCGCTCCGGGCAGAGCTGGGGGCGAAAGCAGGAAAACCCATCCCCGCTAAGAAGCTGGCTGCTGCTGCTAAAAAACCGGGAAAATTGGGCCAAAGAGCAAGACTTGCTCAAACTTTGGGAAAAATGGGCAAGAAGTAAATGGCATACACCACCGACACAACTGACTTCAACCCAACGCTTAACGAGTACTTTGAAGAAGCGTTTGAGCGTTGCGGCATCGAGATGCGCACTGGCTACCATTTCAGGACGGCACGGCGCAGCTTGAACCTGTTGTTGAACGAGTGGGCAAACCGGGGTGTTAATTTGTGGACGATTGAGCAAGGCTCAATCAACATGGTGCAAGGACAGACGACCTATGATCTCCCTGATGATACTGTTGACTTACTTGAGCATGTTATTCGTACACAATCTGGTGACGTGCCCAACCAAACTGATCTGAACATCACGCGCATTTCCGTTTCGACGTACTCCACCATCCCTAACAAACTGGCGCAAGGCAGGCCCATTCAGGTGTGGATAAACCGCCAAAGTGGGCAGCGGGTGGGGTCAAGCACAGGCGATGTTGTGCATCCTCAGATCAACGTCTGGCCTGCGCCAGACCAAGGTACGGAAGCTAACCCGTACTACGTGTTTTATTACTGGCGTCTTAGGCGCATATTTGACGCAGGAAACGGCGTGAACGCAGTGGACATTCCGTTTCGTTTTACTAATGCGCTGGTTGCGGGGTTGGCGTACATGCTGTCGCTGAAGGTGCCCGGTGCGGAGCAGCGCACGGTGCTTTTGAAGGCGCAGTACGACGAGGCATGGGATTTGGCATCAGGTGAAGACCGCGAGAAGGCAGCGGAGCGTCTGGTGCCGCGGCAGATGTTTATCACGTAATGGGCAACAGATTTTCGTCAGGCCGTTTCAGTATTGCGGAGTGCGACCGGTGTGGTCAGCGCTACAAGCTGAAGGAGCTGAAAAAGCTCGTGATCAAGACCAAGCAGGTCACGATCAAGGTGTGCCAGACATGCTGGGAGCCTGACCAGCCGCAGTTGCAGTTAGGTATGTATCCAGTGGACGACCCGCAAGCCGTGCGGGAGCCGCGTAGGGACAACAGCTACATTCAGTCCGGTTATAGTGGGCTGCAGGTTTTGGCAAACGCTTCGCCAGTGCTGTTGTCAGACGGTACGCCGTCAGGCGGTAGTAGGATCATCCAGTGGGGCTGGAACCCGGTGGGTGGAGCAAGAGCAGATGATGCAGGGCTAACGCCTAACTATCTGGTGGCGCAGACAACAGTAGCAAACGTAACAATTAACTAGGAGTGCAGCATGGACAACATGAGAAAAGTGGCGCGGCAGGAAGTCAAAGCCCACGAGAAGCGCATGCACAAAGGCAAGGGCATGGCAAAGGGTGGCGTGACCACTGATCAGATGAAGAAGCTGGGACGCAACCTTGCGCGTGTTGCCAACCAGAAAACCGGTTAAGGAGCAGTCATGGCTAAGAACGGAATCAAGCAAGTGATGGCAACTGCTTCGAAGAGTGAGTCAGGTGCCAAGCGGCTAACGCAGATCAATCCTTCCGTGGATGGCATCAGCAAGGGTAACTACCCTGAGATTAAGACTTCTGGCATCAAGATTCGTGGCACTGGCGCTGCAACTAAGGGCATCATTGCGCGTGGACCGATGGGCTAAAAATGACGTACACCGAACTTGTTGCTGCGATACAGGAGTACACCGAGAACTACGAAGCGACCTTCGTAGCGAATATTCCTGTCTTTGTGGAACAGGCTGAGACGCGCATTTATAACGCGGTGCAGATACCGGCACTTCGCGCTAACAAGACAGGCGTTCTTACCCCAAACAACAAGTACTTACCGTGCCCCGTTGATTTTCTTTCCGTTTATTCAATGGCCGTCATTGAGAACTACGGCACGGCCACAGAAACTTATCACTACCTTTTGAACAAGGATGTGAACTACATCCGTGAGGCGTATCCCACGCCAGCAGATACGGGGTTACCGCAGTACTACGCCATCTTTGGCCCCGCCGTGGCTAACAGTGTCGTAACAGATGAGCTGACTTTTATACTTGGCCCCACGCCTAACTCCAACTACTCCGTGGAGTTGCATTATTACTACTACCCACAATCAATTACGGTAGCACCTGATGGACGTACGTGGCTGGGCGACAACTATGACCCGGTTCTGCTCTATGGTGCATTGCGAGAAGCTTACCTGTTCATGAAAGGTGAGACGGATTTGATTCAAAACGTCGAGGCTAAGTACAATGAGGCGTTGGCAGAACTGAAGCGTCTGGGCGATGGTCTGGAGCGGCAGGATGCCTACCGTAGTGGTCAGGTAAGGGTGCCGGTGACGTAATGACTATTCGCCAAGGATTGACGACAAGCTTCAAGCTTGACATGGTAAACGGACGGCAGAACGTCGCCTCTGACGCACTGAAGATTGCGCTGTATACAGCGTTTGCGGACATTAACGAGAATACAACAGCGTATTCGGCGACGAATGAAATAACAGGGACAGGTTACACCGCTGGAGGGCAGGCGCTGTCAAACGTGACAGTCAGTTCTACCAGCGATGGGATAGTGTATGTGAGCTTCTCAAATCCAACATGGAACCCTGCGCAGTTTACGGCACGTGGTGCTTTGATATACAACACAACAAGGAGTAACGCGTCAATTGCTGTGCTGGATTTTGGTTCTGACAAGACACAGGCAGGCAACAACACGTTCACCGTAGCTTTACCCCCTGACACAGCGTCCAGTGCGCTTATCCGTATAAATTAAGGAGTAAACATGAGCATCGAAGCTTCTAAATCCAGCGAGACTGTGAGTGTCGCGGTAGAGCGTAACACCGGTTTTTCTACCAAAGCAGCCGCAGGTGGCGTATTTACCGTAACTTGTTTTGACAGTAACGGCCAAGAGAAATGGGTAGAAATAGCGCCCAACCTTGTTGTAAATACCGGTTTGCAGGTAATGAATACGCAGTTTTTCACTGGCGCTGCATACACGGCAGAATGGTACCTTGGACTCGTTAACGGCGCAGCCGCGTCTGCTACGTATTCTAGCGGGGACACGCTTGCGTCACACGCTGGTTGGGATGAAAACACCAGCTATTCTGGTAACAGGAAAACCGCTACATTTGGCGCGGCGACACTAGCTGACCCGTCAAATATTAATAATGCGTCGTCAACAGCATCCTTTACGATGACAGCAAACGCTACTATTTGCGGAGCGTTTTTATCTAACGTAAACACGGGCACTTCCGGGGTTTTGTTCTCGGTTGCAAGTTTTCAATCACCGGGCGACCGTACCGTCGTTACGGGCGATGTTTTGAACATAACGTACTCGTTTAACTTAGACGCGGCTTAACAAGGAGCGTTTGTGGACTATGTTCACACGTGGGGTTCGTATGGGTGGGGTGAGCTTCCATGGGGTTCATCCCTATATGAACGCAGTGTTTCTGATACTGCCAGCGCGGTAGATGCATCCACGGCTAAGTTAAGTGCTAATTCTCAAACGCAAGAAACGGCTACAGCAGCAGATACCGCAAAAACGCTAACTGTGTTTAATAGTGCTGTTACAGGTTCTGTCACAGCATCAGACACAACGGCTTTGGCCGCAGGTTTTGCGGTAGCAGTTGTCAATGGAGCTAGTGCAAGCGAAAATACCGCTGCCAAATTTCTGCCCTTATGTGTTGTTGCAGAAGTCGCTGTTGCCGAAGACGTTATATTGGGTGGCGGTAATTTTGACGCTCATATAGTTGAGGCGGTTGTACCGGAAGATGTGCTTACTTTTGGCGGCTCTTCGTACAACATAGGACTGCTTGATGGTGTAGAAGCGGTTGAGCAAAATAGAACAAACACTGTGTTTAAAGCGGCAGTTACATCAACTGCAGTTGTTTCTGATAGCACAGCAAGGCGGTTGCTGTGGGAGCCAATAAATACTGGTGTGGATGAAGATTGGACTTTCATCAACACTAACCTGTAAGGAATCATCATGGCGAGTACATATTCTCAGCTAAAGATTGAACTGATCGGCACCGGCGACCAAGCGGGTACGTGGGGTAACACAACAAACGTCAACCTCGGCACAGCTATTGAAGAGGCAATCACCGGGTCGAGCAACGTAACTTTTAATAGCGCTAACGTAGCGCTGGTACTTACGGACACTAACGCATCGCAAACAGCGCGTAATTTACGCCTGAACTTGGTAGGCACTATTACCAGCGCGCAGCACTTGTTTGTGCCGTCCATAGAAAAACAGTACTTACTGGTTAACAATCTTGGAAACTCGGTAATTATTGCTAATGGAACAAATGCAGGCGCAACCGGAACAACTTTCACCCTGCCTGCGGGCAGAAGTTCCATCGTGTTTAATGATGGCGTTAACATCACTGATGTCGTTACGTTTGTAACTTCGCTAAGCAATGTGGTGATTAACGGCGGTTCTGCCAACGACGTCTCCATGACGAATGTCACTATCTCAAGTGGCAGCGTTAACAACATAACGTCCAATAACGCAACTTTAAGTAATGTAACGATTGTTAGCGGTTCGGCTAACGGAATTGCGGTCACTAACGCAAGCTCGCTGACGTCTAACGCAGCGGTCCTTACTAATGCAAGTATTACAACCGTAACACTGAACGGTGGAACTGCTAACGGCCTGACTTCAACTAACGTAACTATCGTTAGCGGCGTGGTTGGCAACACCACAATTAACGCGTACACAGAAAATATTATTGCGGTTGGTAATACTGGCAACGCGGTCACAGTGAATATTGCTAACGCCACTATAGTAACGGCAACGCTAACGGCTAATTGCACATGGACAATGCCTGCAAACACGGCGGGTAAATCTTTTATTCTTCTCCTTAAAACAGGGAATGGCGGCTTTACCAGCACGTTTACCGGTGTTAAGTGGGTGGGTAATACACCGCCAACAATTACCAGCGCCAGCAACAGCATGGACATTCTTACGTTTGTGGCAGACGGCGCTAACTGGTACGGTAACTACGCGCAGAACTACAAGCCCTAACAGGAGCTGATGTATGTTTTCGTACACAAAATTAATGCAGGCAATGGCGGCAGCAGGTATTGTTGCTCCCAGTGACCCGTATTTTCGTTTTGTCACCATGCTGTTGCCCGGCAACGGCACTAACGGCGCGCAAAACAACACGTTTTTGGATTCATCCAATAACAACTTCAGCGTAACCAGAAACGGTAACACAACGCAGGGGGCGTTTTCACCGTTTTTTCCGACAATTGGCGGCTGGTCCACTTTGTTTTCTATTGGGTACATTGTTGCTAACAGCTACCCAAACTATTTTGGTACTGGCGATTTTAGCGTCAGCGTTGAATTTTTAACTGGTGGCCTGTTTGATAGTCGTGTTATACGCCCAATCGTAAGTATTGGGCAAAACGAGTACATGAACCACATCAATGGTGGTGGCTGGGCAAACATGATATATGTAGACACCAGCAATAAATTGAACATGTTTGGGCTTGTTGGTGCTACTACCATTGCGGCAAACACATGGTATACGCTTGTTTTCACAAAAACAGGAACGTCGTATACGGTAACACTGAATGGCGTTTCTGAATCTTATTCGGGCACGTTTAGCGTAACTACAACTACCCCCGCTAACTTGTGGGTTGGACAGTTTGGATATGACTATTCTTGGAATAGACCGTATTGGAACGGCTACATATCGAACTTACAAATCACAACTTCTGCAGGTGTGGTGCTTAACATTTGCGGAACTGGTTCTATTCGGGACTCGTCAACAAATGCAGCCGCGTTACGCACTGTTACCGGCGTAGCTACATATCCGTACAACCCTGTAACTACATCAAACGCTAGTACGTATACGGCTACCGTGTATGGAGGTAGCGGCTATTTTGATGGTACCGGTGATTCGCTTACATTCTCAGCAAACGCCGTGTTTGCGCTAGGCACAGGCGCATGGACTATGGAAGCGTGGGTTTACCCGCAAGCGTTTAGCGTGAACCGTGGAATTATGGCGGTCTATGGGAGTGGCGGTCAGACCGACATTTCTTTATACATGCAGAGTGCTGGCGGGCTTGTTTTGTCAACAACAAGCTCTCAGATATTTAACACGGACTCAACGGGGGAAATTCGTCTTCAAGCTAACCGGTGGTACCACTTAGCAGTTACTCGAAACAACGCCAACGGGATAACGCTGTGGGTGGACGGCAGATCGACAAAAACGGCTACCATGACACAGAACACAACCAGTAATCAGTTTATTATTGGTGATGTGTGGAACGGTTTCATTGCAGGCGCGCGCCTCATTAAAGGGCAGAACATATACACCGCTAACTTTGATATGCCCACAGCCCCGCCAACAGTAACTTCTGGCGGAGCAAACGCATCAAACGTATCTATGATTGCGTTGTTTGCAAACGCTGGTGTTATTGATGCCTCTGGCGACAATGATCTTGAAACCGTTGGTAATGCGTCCATTAGCTCAGCGCAAAGTAAGTTTGGTGGCAGTTCTATTTCCTTTGACGGTAACGGCGATTACCTGCGCGTACAGAACCCCAACTCAAACATAATTGATTGGTACACAGGTAATACCACGGTTGAGTACTGGATATACCCAACAAGCTTTACACAAGGTAATAACCTTGAGCCGGTTGTTGTTGGAAACATGGCCCCAACGGCAAACAACAATTATTGGTCGTTCGGTCCAATTGGCAGCGGCCTTGTTCAGTTCTATTACTTTAACGGAGCAGCAGTCAGAGCTAACTCTTCTTTCACCATGACCGGCAATACATGGACGCATCTCGCTATGGTGAAAGTCGGGGCGGCGGGGGCTACAAGCGGAAACATAACAATTTACGCTAACGGTAATCTGGTATTTAACGGGGCTATTTCGGGCACCCCGCAAAGTAGTGCCACATACCCGTTTTGTATGGGGCAGGCAGGTAACGCTTCAATGAACGCTTATATACAGGATTTCCGGTTTAGTAGATACGCGCGCTACACCGCAAACTTCACGCCGACAACTACGGCGTTCCCGCTACAGTAAGGACGGACGATGCTATACAGTAAAAACGGCTCTCTGCCAAAACCGCAAACAGATGGCACAGGCGGCTGGGTAGAAGTACCTGATCCTCCGGTTGTGCCAGAAGGTAAAGAACTTGTGTGGTGGTATCCGCCCGGATGGGTTGTTCGTGATCCAGAGCCTCCTGCAGAAGAAGGTTTTGTGTGGAAGTGGAACCAAACGAACGAGCAGTGGGTAAGGTATGAAATACAAACACTGCCGGTAGAAGAAGCAGCCCCAAACAGCGGGCAAGTAACAGCGATAACCAGCGCAGACATCCCGGCGCTGACGTCCTCTGATATACAGGCTCTGTGAGGTAAATGATGGACGACAAAGACTTGGCTGTTTTTAAGGCGCAAGCCGCAGCAGAGCTAAACCGGCTGGAAGCTAATAGCACAGCAAAGGAAGTGGCAGGTAAGGCCATCGGCAAACATGGTCTGGCCTACATCACATCTATTGTCGTCATCGGAGTTGTGGCAAGCGTTTTTCTTGAAGAGAACAAAATTGCTGCCGTCATGGGCTTGCTGGGCGCTGCGCTGACTGCGTTGATCTCCATGCTGAACGGGATTGCCGGAGCCACGCCTAAGCAGGACAAGCCTGAGTTTGAAGTCATGAAGCAGCTAATTGACAAGCTGGATAGGCTAGATCGTAAAGAGCCATCCATGCAGGTTGACGTTGAAGATGGAAAAGTTACCGTCAAGCGCGGGGACGATAAGGTAGTTGCGGAGACTAAATAATGGTGCCAATGTTACTAGCTCCTATCCTGTCTCAGCTTGCAGGCGCTGGACTCCAGAAGGTCGCAGATGCGGTTCTGGACAAGGGTGTTGAGCACGTCGAGGAGAAGCTGGGGATTAAGCTGACGCCTAATGAGGGCGGCGTACTTGACGACTCCAAGCTGGCAGACCTGCAGATGGCCGCGATGAAGCACGCAGAGTTCATGGCGGAGATTGACCTAAAGAACACGCAGGATGCGCGGGACATGCAGGAAAAGGCGATGGACAACGCAGATCCAGTGGTTCGTCGTTTTATTTATCGCTTTGCGTGGTTATGGTCAGCTTTTGCCATCGCCTACATTCTTATCATTACGTTATGTGACATCCCGGAGAAAAACATCCGGTTTGTAGACACCATTCTTGGTTTCTTGCTTGGAACGGTGGTTGCCACCATCCTGAACTTCTTCTTCGGTTCTAGCCAAAGTAGCAAGGACAAGACCAAGGAGTTGATGAAGAAATGAAGCTCTCGCCCAACTTCACGCTGGAGGAGCTGACTGTCAGTGACTATGCCGCGAGACATGGGCTAGACAATACTCCGCAAAATGACCATCTGCTGAACCTTCGCAGGCTGGCTGCTTTCTTGGAAGCCCTGCGCGCGCTGCTGGGAAAGCCCATCAGCATTAACTCTGCTTACCGCAGCCCGGAAGTCAACGCGGCTATCCGTGGCTCCAAGACCAGCCAGCACTGCCACGGTACGGCAGCGGACATTCGCGTCTCAGGGATGGTTCCAGATCAAGTTGTAAAAAAGATACTTTCCTCCACGTTGCCGTACGATCAGGTAATCCGCGAATTCTCAGACCCAGCGCGCGGTGGTGGGTGGACACACGTCAGTATTCCTAACACAAGAGATGCCAAACCGAGGAAAATGGCGCTTATCATCGACAAGAAGGGCACACGCCCGTACAAGTCAGGTGGGTAAAAATGCCGTTACAGCTTTTACAGTTTCGCCCCGGTATTAACCGAGAAGGCACAACACTCGCCAATGAAGGTGGCTGGTACGAGTGTGACAAAATTCGTTTTCGTTCAGGCTACCCGCAAAAACTGGGCGGCTGGCAACCTCTTTCCGCCAACACATATAAAGGAATAGCACGCAGTCTAATAAACTGGGTCACCCTTAAAGGGTATAACGTCCTTGGTATCGGCACAAACCTGAAGTATTACGTTGAAAACGGCGGTACTTACAACGACATTACGCCAATTCGTGCCACTGTTGTACTGACCAACCCTTTTACAACAACTAGCGGGTCCGCCATTGTCGTGGTGGCCGACGCTGATCACGGCGCTATTGGCGGAGATTTTGTTACGTTTTCTGGAGCCACTCCTGTCGGCGGCTTAACGCTTAACGGCGAGTATCAGATAACGTACATAAATACCAACGAATACAGCATTAACGCTGGCGCTGCTGCTACTTCCAGCGCTGTTGGTGGGGGCACTGTAACTGCGGCGTACCAGATAAACACAGGACTTGATATTTACAGCTTTGCGACCGGTTGGGGTACAGGTACTTGGGGCGGCATGGTCTTTAACGCTGCGCAGGCGGCGTTAACGCAACCGTTAAATGCGTCTAACACAACTATTACTGTGGACTCCACCGCAGGGTTTACTGCTGCTTCAAACACGCTACTGATTAATAGTGAACTGATAACGTATACAGGCAACACCGCCACTACATTTACAAACGCTACCCGAGGCGTAGAAGGGACGATTGCCACTACGCATGCAAACGGCGCTGTCGTCTATAACGCTACTACGTACACTGGATGGGGGCAGTCTTCTGCACAGGGGGTTGGGCAGCAATTACGTTTGTGGTCACAGGCTAATTTTGGGGATTATTTATTAATTAACCCGCGTAACGGTCCAATCTATATGTGGGTGCCCCAGTACAGCGGCTCGAACGTGTTGTTGTTTAACTCTCCGGCAAATTTACTTTCTAACACCAGCACCGGTATATACCAGACAGACGCTGACTGCCCAACGGTTGCAGCACAAGTCATGGTGTCGGACTCGTCACGGTTTGTGCTTGCGTTTGGTTGTAATGACTATGGCTCAACTGAACAAGACCCCATGCTGATTCGTTGGGGCGATCAAGAAAGTTACCAAGTTTGGACGCCAGCCATTACTAACCAAGCAGGCAGTTTCAGGCTGTCTTCGGGTTCAACCATTGTTACAGCTATTCAGACCCGGCAAGAGATCGTTGTGCTCTCAGACGCGGCGGTGTACTCCATGCAGTATTTGGGGCCACCCTACGTGTGGGGCTTTAACATCCTGTCAAACAATATCTCCATCATGGGACCAAACGCCATAGGCGCGGCGAACAACATTGTGTACTGGATGGGGTTGGACAAGTTCTATGTGTACACCGGTCGCGTGGAGACGCTGCCTTGCGCGCTGCGCCAGTACGTGTACGGCGACATCAACCTTGAGCAGAACTATCAGGTCTTCTGTGGTAGCAACGAGGGCTACAGTGAAATATGGTGGTTCTATTGTTCTGCTAATAGCACAACGGTTGACCGTTACGTTATATACAACTACCTAGACAAAGTGTGGTACTACGGCACGCTGTCTCGCAGTGCGTGGCTAGACAGCCCGTTGCGCAACTATCCAATGGGTGCCACGTACAACCACACTATCGTTTATCACGAAAATGGCAATGACGACATTGAAACCAACGGCACGGTGGCACCAATCAACGCGTACATTCAATCGTCTGACTTTGACATTGGTGACGGGCACAACTTTGGTTTTGTGTGGCGGATTATTCCTGATCTTACTTTTGATGGCTCCAGCAATCCATCTCCTGCCAAGCCGCAAGCAGTATTTACCGTAAGACCACGCCAGAACCCCGGTGCGCCATACGGAACGGCTGAAGCGCCGACAGTAACTTCTGCGCAGAGCTACAACAGCGTCAGGAACTACAACGTGCAAGAGTTCACAGAAATTGTGTACACACGCATACGTGGACGGCAGATGGCGTTCAAGATCAGCTCGGATACGATAGGCACCCAGTGGCAACTGGGCGTGCCGCGAATTGACGTGCGTCCTGATGGCAGGAGATAAATGTCAAACGCAACCGTCGTTATTGTTAACCCTGTACCGCCAGCGCTACCTGTTGCGCCAACGGACTATGCACGCACATACCAAGACCAGCTTAACAACATTCTTCGGCTGTATTTCAACAAACTAAGTTCAACGCTGTCTGCGCTATTGGATACGTCCGGGGCGCAGTATTTGAGCTTGCCGTGCGGTAGTTACTTTTCAAACCAAACGGTTACGCTAACTGCAAACGTCGTTACTACACTGACGCTCAACAACACTGATGCTAATGCAACAATAAACACTAACCTGTCAAACGGCAGCATACAGGTGACGTACCCCGGCATCTACAACTATCAGTTCAGTGCGCAGTTTGAGAACTCTGATTCTCAAGCGCACGACGTTGAGGTCTGGGCGCGAGTAGATGGTGTAGATGTTTACGAATCAGCAACACAGTTAACGGTACCAGACAAACATGGAAGCCGTAACGGTGCAGCGGTGGCGGCGTGGAACTTCTTTCTGGTGGCGCAGGCAAACAGTGTGTTTGATCTGGTGGTTGCGGCAGATCATCCAGATGTAAAGGTGGCGGCGCTACCCGCGTCTTCCAGCCCGTTTGTTCGGCCATCCATACCGTCATTGATTTCAACTGTGACCTTTGTGTCGCGGCTACCCACATGATACGATTGACAAAATTCATTGAAGGTGCGCTATGAGCCTGCAAAACTTAGCCAGCCATGTACAGAGCGCCGGGCGCGGCGAGGACAAAATGCTCGTCCACATGACGCCCAAAGAAGTTGCAGGTTTGCAAACTCTTGCTGCTGCGCATGGTGGGTCGCTGACCATCAACCCAGAAACGGGTCTGCCAGAGGCAGGCTTTCTGTCGTCTCTCTTGCCCACGGTCATTGGCGCTGCGTTAGCTCCGGCCACGGGCGGTGCGTCTCTTGGGATTACTTCGGCACTGGGTACAGCCGCCGTTGTTGGTGGCGCGTACGGTCTGGCCACCGGCAGCTTGAAGAAAGGCTTGATGGCAGGTCTGGGCGCGTACGGCGGGGCAAGCATGATGCCGGGGATTATGGAGGCGGGTGCGGCAGCAGCGCCTGCTGCGATGACTGCGCCTTCTGTTGTGCCGCCTACAGCGGCTGTTCCCACACCACCGCCTGCAACGCTGGGTTCTGGACTTACCAGTTCTGCACCGAACATTTTGCAAAGTCCCTTGACCGGTCAGCCGGTTGGGGGCACTAACTTGTTGGGCGCGCCCACTTCTGCCACCGCGCCTGCGGCTGCTGCAGGGGCTACTTTCCCTCCTGCTCCCGTGCGTCCTGAAAGCATTGTGGCAACCGGCGCTACGCAAGGTGCGCCTAGCGTTCTGGCACAGACCGGCAGCGGCATCAAAAATATTTTGTCTGACCCGGAGAAACTCAAAGCTTTCCTTGGAGATCAGAAGTACAACCTGCTCTCTTCTGCCGCATCAGCCATGACGGATTATGATGAAGAGGAAAAAAAGAAAGGAACTGCGTCCGGTATCCCGCTTTCGGCGTATAGCTACGCCCCACGCTATGCGCCGTCTGCACGCGCTGCTGGTAGCACTGCTGAACGTACGTATTTTGCCGCTGAAGGTGGTGTGGCTTCTTTGAACCCCGTTGAGAACATGTCGCAGCAGAACGCGATGATGGACAACTCGCGTTACCCGATGGCGTTTCAAAACACATCCACATACGCAAGCCCGGCAGAGCGTCCGGTTTCGCAAAACGTAATCTACCCGCCAACCGACGCTGATGTGACACCGTACAGCGGCACGTTGCGTATGGCTTCTGGTGGTATTGCTTCACTGGCTTCTGGGGGTCGAACAATTAAAGGCGGCATCGCCGACGCGCGCAGTGAGATTGCGTCGCGTACCAAAGACTACCAAGCTTTTACCGCTAACAAAAGTAAAGAAAGAGCCGCCGTTAGCAATGAAGCTAAAAAGCGTCTTAGCGACTTAAAATCGGAATACGAAAACCGTATCAACAAATACAAAGCAGAGACAACTGCAGAACTGGCAGCACGTAACAAATCTGTTTCGGCAGAGCGCGATGCGCGCATTAAAGAGTTTAACGCTACCACACAAAACGAACTCAAAGAGCGCACAAACAACGTCAACAACGAGTACAACCAGCGTATCAAAGATTTTAACAATGATACGCAGCGCGAGCTGAAAGAAAGACAAAAAGCAATTAACGCTGAGAAGGACACCGCCGCTAAAAAGCAGATGCAGGCGGACTTATCTGCGTGGCAAAAAGATCGTGCAAGCGGGCTGAAGTCTTTGCAAACAGATTTTCAGAAAGCCAAAAACGATGTTTCAAGCTGGCAGAAGAGCCGTGGCGCGGAACTGCAGGGTATTCAAAAAGAATACAACGACCAACTCAGCGGTAAAAGCGGGTACGCTAAAGAACGTGCAGACGGGCTGACCGCGCTTCAAAGTGAGTACAAGAAAGCTACAGACGAAACAACCGCTAAACAAAAAGCAGACATTGCCGCTATTGATACTGAACTGGCTAACCAGAAGAAAGAATACAACGCTAACTTAAACTTGTTAAAAGGTTACGCTGCTAGCGGAGTTACTGGCTACGAAGGCGGTATCAAAGGAACTGATCTTACTTCGCTTAACAAAGCGTATGACACAGAGATTGGTGTACAAAAAGGTGAGCTGGCTAAAGCAGAGCAACTGCTGGCCGCAGCAAAAGCATCGGGCGTTCCAAGCGCAATTGAACGTGCGCAGAAGTACTACGATGAAGAGAAAGCAGACTTTGACGCCGCTAACAAAGGTAAAGAAGAAGGCATAAGCCAATTCAAGGAATCCACAAAACGAACAGGTTCGCTTGGCACGCGTGGACAATACACCACAACCACTGGCGACGTGGACGCCATCAAAAAAGAAATTGATGAGATAAAGAAAAACCCAGCGCAAACAAGCGCATGGGGTCCTTCGTCGTTAAGCAAGGAACAGCAAAACAGAATTAATGAGCTGCAAGCCAAGCTTGCCGGTATGTCCGCGGCTGAAAAAGTATATAACCCAGCTACCGGGCAGTACGAAATTCCTGAAGGCGCTAAGTTTCAAAAACTTGCCAAAGCCCCTGCGTTTGGTACGGCCAAAAAAATCATGGAAGAGGAAGACATCAACAGCATGTTTGAATACATGGCTGGTCGTCGTCCTACCGAAGCGGAAATGGCTAAGTATCTTGGCAAATCCATGACCGAGACGCAGCTTGCGCAGCAGATTGGCGCTGTTGCTGAACTAGGTGCCGCAGCTAAGTTCACAGACGATGATTTAAATGCGCAGGCGCAGTACTACTGGGGTCGTAACATGACCAAAGGAGAGCTTGCGTGGTACAAAGACCCAGCTAACAAAATCAGCAACTTTAACCAACTGCGTAACGCTATGACTAATAGCGCGGCGTTTTTGGATAATGTAAACAAGATTAATCAAGCAGCTTTCCAGAAACAGCAAGCAGCCGCACAGATTGCTGCCGAAGGTCCGGCCACGTTAGAGCAAATTTCTTCTACGTATCAGGATATTTTGGGTAAACCGCCCACTGCAGAAGAAATTGCTTCCGCACGCAACTCAGGAGCTACGGCATCGCAGCTTGCCCAGCAGTTAAAGTCTTCTCCGGCATATCAAGCTAAGATGACACAGCCGTTTGTGCCGCCTGTGCAAACCCCGGCGGTTACACCTATTTCGCAGGAACAAATTAACCAGTACCGGCAGGCGTACATGGCACCCACTGCGCCTACTTCGGCGCAACCTGCACTAGCACCGCTTTTCCAAACAGGCGGAGCAGGGGGTTACACCTTTACACCTCCGCAACAAGAAGCCGCCATCGCAGGCGCGCTGCCGTATACCGATGTGATTAACCGGTTAGGTATTGGAGGGGTGTACTCACAGATTGCACAGAAAGCGCCTGAACTGCAGCCGGGCTTGCGTTTTGGTTTGCCTGAAACATATCGCCCAATTGCTCAACCTGCCACACAGCCTATGGCTGATGGCGGTATTACTGCGCTGGCCGCAGGTGGCAACATGGACCTTGGTGACTATTCCGATGGTGGGCGTCTATTGAAAGGACCCGGCGATGGAGTATCTGATTCAATTCCTGCTTCTATTGGGGGCAGGCGCCCTGCTCGTCTTGCTGATGGTGAGTTTGTGATTCCTGCACGGATTGTGTCCGAGCTTGGCAACGGCAGCACCGAAGCAGGTGCACGCCAGCTTTACGCCATGATGGACAGGGTACAGAAACGCCGTCGCAAGAGTGTTGGTAAAGGAAAGGTAGCAGTGGATAGCAAAGCAAGCCAGTTGCTACCCGCATGAGTATTCGTTATATAAACGCGGAACCGTTTTCGTTTTTAAAGGATTTGGAAGCGCTGTTCCCCGCGCATTATGAAGAGCTGTGTGTTACCAAAGATTTTCCGTTGATGCCGGATTACGACGCTTATAAGCGGCTGGCAGATGCGGGGCAAGTAGTGTGTATTGTGTGTATGGACGATGACGAGGTAGTTGGTTACATCGTTTTTCTGGTTCAACCGCATTTGCACTACAAGACATGTTTAACTGCGTTTGAGGACATTTACTACCTGAAACCTGAGTATCGCAAAGGACGCACGGGAATCAAGATGTTCAAGTACGCAGAAGAAGTTTTGAAGTCGGTGAATGTTAACCGCATCATCATGCACACCAAAGTGCATCTGGATAACTCCCGGCTGTTTGAATACCTTGGCTATAAGAACAGTGACAAGCTGTTCACCAAGATACTGTAGAGGCTGATATGAACTACTCGCGCAGACAACTGGAAGCTTTGGGGGAGCCGTTAGGAGAAAGCGTTACACGCGCTAAACCCGGTGGCCGCATATATGGCGGTGGCGGCAGTGCGCCTAGCTCTCCCACAAATGTCACGCAGACTAACCTTAGTTACCCCCAAGAGTTTCAGCCCATGGTCAAGGAGATGGCGCAGCGCTCACTAGCGCAAGCCTCGTCTCCTTATGTGGCGTACGGCGGTCAGCGTCTGGCTGGGTTTGACCCGCTGCAGCTTACCGCTCAGCAGGCAGTTGCCAATATCACGCCTTCTCAGCAACTGGGGCCAGCCACGCAGTTTGCCTCATCCGCAGGCATGAAGGCAGGCGACATCCAGTACACCCCGATGGGTGTGCAGACCCAATCGTTCTTGCAGCCGGGCATGGCGCAGGCGTACATGTCACCGTACACCCAGAACGTCGTGGACATACAGGCGCGTGAGGCGCGCAGGCAGTCTGAGATTGAACGGAACAGATCGCAGGCACAGGCTGTGGGGCAGGGCGCGTATGGCGGCTCCCGGCAGGCTATTGTGGAGGCAGAGCGTCAGCGTAACTTGGGGCAGCAGCTCGGCGACATCCAGCAGCGTGGCCAGCAGGCAGCGTTTGAGCAAGCGCAGAACCTCTTTGGCAATGAGCAGCAGCGTGCGCTACAGGCAGCGCAACAGACCGAGGCGTCTCGTCAGTTTGGCGCTAACGTGGGTCTGCAAGGATTGCAGACGCAACTTCAGGCCGCAGGCCAGCTAGGCCAGTTGGGCGGGCAGCAGTTCCAGCAGCAGGCTGACATTATTAACGCGTTATCCGCCGCAGGTCAGCAGCGGCAGGCGCTTGAGCAGCAGCGTTTATCACAGGACTATCAGGATTTCCTGACACAGAAACAGTTCCCGTACCAGCAGCTTGCCTTTATGGCAGAGATGCTAAAGGGTGTGCCGTCACAGACAACGCAGTCTATATATCAAGCACCGCCTTCCTTGGTGTCGCAACTTGGCGGTTTGGGCTTGGCAGCATACGGGTTGTTTGGTAGAGGAAGCGCTAAAGGCGGTGTAATTGACGAAGATGAATACGAAGAGCGCCCAGCCGGTCTGGGTGAACTGGCACTGCGCAACGCTCAGATGAAAGCGAGGGCTTAATATGCTTACATCACTACAAGGCAGTGGTCGCGGCATTTCGTTTGACGACTACTTCAAACAGGCGCTAAACCTCGACGTATCCAAACTGGAAGCCATTATCCGTGGGCAGGATCACTCCATGCCCATCGTTGCTGCAATGGCTGCGTACGAGGTCAAAAAGCCCATGGTAACTGCGGCCACAGGCCAGCAAGCCACACAGCAGCTACAGCAAGCACAGCCCACTGTTCGGCAGGAAATGGAACAGGAGATGAACAAGTCAGGAATGATTCCTGACATGGCTATGCTGCAACAGCAGCGCATGGGTCCGCAGCCTCCGGTACTACCTGAACAAGCTGGCGTTGGCGCACTGCCTGCGCCAAACATGGAAGGTATGTCTATGGCGCATGGCGGCATCATTGCGTTTGACGATGGCGGTTATGTGCCGGGGTACGCTGGCAACGAAGAAAGTCTGGTTGAAGAAGAAACATCTTCTCCGATAGGCCGCTTCCTCAGAAGCCTGCCGTTTATGCCGCAGGAGTACAGTGAACCGGCTAAACAAAAGCTGGATGCCATATCTTCTGAGCGCCGGGCGCTGGGAGAAAAGCTGTTCAAACTGCGTGGACCGTTTGGCTCTAAACAACAAACCGCACAAGAACAGGCTGAAGCTGAAAGAATACAAGCTCGCATGAACGAGCTGGATAAGCAGTTGATCGAAGCCAAAACTTCCGGTTCGCTTGAAACCAAAGCACAAGAACGGGAAAGAAAGGTGCGCGGCACCACCGACCCCAACGCGGGTAGACGGTACAAGCCTTATCCCACCGACGTTAAAAAGCCAACGGCTGTGGACCCCACGGCAGGGCAAGCTGTTACTGACGCAAACGCAAGTCCGGGCTTTATACCGCCTGAGAAACTACCTGCGTCTCCACCGCCCACTACATTTGCATCTAGGCAAGCGCCTGCTGGCATAGCTGCTGTTGCGCCACAACCCACTAAAGAAGCAGCAACTTCAGACATGGTAACTGAAGCACTGCGTGCGTCTGATCGTCTAGGAGGTGGTGCTCAAGCAGAATTTAAAGCGGGGCTTGCAAACTACGGCGCAGAAGTAAAACGCGGTTTGGATGCGTTAGCGGCTGAACGTGAGCGCGGTAAACCTGAAGGCGAAGCGTCTTCCAAGTACGAGCAGTCTTTACTAGCAGAAGAAGCCGCCGCAGCAGGCAAAGAAGAACGCAATCTGCAAATGGCGCTAGTCAACGCTGGTTTGGCTATTGCTGGTGGCACATCACAGTACGCACTGGAGAACATCGGTAAGGGCGCACTGGTTGGCACCAAGCAGTACATGGACGGCATCGACAAGCTAGAAGCCGCAGCCAAGAAGCGGCAAGAAGCACTGGCTATGATTGAGAAAGAACGCCGTGCTGAAGCTCGTGGAGATTGGAAAGATAAAAACGAATTTGCTGCGCGTCGTACTGAAGCTGAACTTAACGCTAAGAAGTTTGGCGTTGAGGGTTTGGCTAAAATTTATGACGTTAATACGCGCACGGCAACGGACATCTTTAACAACATGGAGCAAAACAAAACGCGCATGGAAGCTGAGCGCGAACAGTCTCGCTCAAGAAAAGAAGTTGCTCAGATTGACGCTGGCTCACGACTTGCCGCTGCAAAACTGTACTCTGAAGGCAGAAGCGATGTAAACGAAAGAATGTTAATGGCAAGTGCGCAAGGCGCGGCAGAAAAAGAATACGCGCAGTGGGCTGCAGACGGGCTTAACAAAGCAAAGTCAGCAGCAGAAAAAGAGCTTAAAAAACGAGAAATTTTTAATCGCGTCTTTGACCAGTTTAAATTGCCCAGCCCGTATGCGGCAGGCGCAGCACCCCAAGGCGGTCAGCGTAAACCGCTGATGGAAAGAACTGATCTGTTCCAGTAAGGGCAAATCATGCCGTTAAATGTAGAACGTGCGTTACAAGAAGGCTATCCTCTTTCTGAAATAGCGGACGTGCTTGCGCGCGAGTCGCGTTTTAATGTAGCCAGAGCACGGCAAGAAGGCTATTCAGACGACGAGATTATTGGCACGTTGTTACAAAAGCGTGGGCAACGGCAAGAGCCACAGACCGGCTTCCTGCCCGGCATGCGTGCAGGTTTTGAAGAACTCAAAGGCGCGGCTGGCGCTATTGGTGCGGCAGCAGGTGTTGAAGGCGCTGAGCAGTACGCCGCTGAAAAAAGAAAAAGAGCAGCGGAGATTTACCGCCAGCCTGAGTTTACCGAAGCACCTGTCTCCTACCTCACTGGCCTACTTGGGCAGTCTCTCCCGTTTATGCTGGCACCTGTGGCGGCTGGTGTGGCCGGTGCGGCTGCTGTGCCTGCGGGGGCTACCGCCTTAACCTCAAGTCTTGCCGCAGGCATTTCTGCTGGTCTGGCTTCAGCCGGGCAGTTCACCGGTACTAACCTTCAACGCCAGCTTGAAGAAGGCAAACGGGGTGAAGACCTTGAGGTTGCCAAGGCAGTCGGTGCAGCTATTCCGCAAGCCGCCCTTGATACGCTAAGCCTGCGTATGGTGCCGGGTCTTGGCCGTGTGTTTGGTCGTGCTGGCATTGAGATGACCGAGGCTGAACTCCAGCAGGTTGCCAAGCATGGGTTAGTCAGTGGCGTTGCCGACAAGGTGCGCCAGTATGGACCCAACGTACTGAAGACCGCAGGCGCTGAAGGTCTGACGGAATCCGCGCAGCAGGTGCTGGAGCGTGCGCAGGCTGGCCTGTCCATTACGGATGAGGCTGCACAGAAAGAATACTTTGACAGCTTCATAGGCGGCGCGCTTTTGGGCGGCACACTGGCTGTGCCGGGTACTTACTTTGAGCGTGGTGCTGCGCGTGAAAGAGCCGAGACTGCACGCGATACACGGCTGGCAGAAGAACGCCGGGTTGAGGAAGAGAAAGCTGCGGCAGAAGAAGCTAAACGTACCTCATCGCCTGAGTACCTGTTAGGGCTGGAGCCGAAGCTGGGCGAACTAACCGCCCAGATGAAAGAAAAGCAAACCGCCCGTGGCAAGAAGCCCGGACGTGGCGCTGAACCGGAAGAGCTGGAAGCGTGGCAAACAGCTACCGGGGAAATCAAAGAGCTTGACCAACAGATACGCGACCTAAAGCGCGAAATAAAAGCCCGTGGCGCTGATATAGAAGCGGCTAAAGAAGAAGCAGTGCGTCAAAAATTGACGCCGCAGGAATATTTTGAACGCCGCTTAGACAAAGAAGCAGGCTACGTAGAAAAAGTTGCGCCAGAAAAAGAAAAGAAAACGTACGCAGAAGATGTAGATGCGTACTTAGACATGGTGCAACAGGCGCAGACGCAACCGTTAGCTGCTAAGACAGCAGAAAGAAAACAACGGGAGCTAGACAGACTTCTTGAGGGTGTGCGGTATTTTGGTGAAATTGAAAAGCCAGAAGTTGTTGCACGTCAGTTAGCCAAAGACCCTGCGCTGGCACAAGCATTTATTGATGGCGAAATAAGCATCAAAGAGCTTCCAGATAAAAAAGTACGTACATACAACAATATTACTGGCAAGTACGAAAACGTAAATCCTGTAGCGCTTATTAAAGCTGCACTACCGTTGCAAGCAAAAGCGCTTAAAGAAGAACGCGCGACACGTACGGCAGAAGTTGTGGAAAAAGCCCGACAGGTTGCCAAATTAAAAACTCCTGAAGATGTACGCAATCAACTAGATGCTGAGCGTTACGCGCTACGTAACATGGCGCAAGACCCCGCCAATCCAGTTGGTGTTAACGAAAAAATCAACAAGCTCGTTCAACTGCTGGAAGAAAAAACCAAGTCTGCGGTTGAGAGCGAGATAGGTTACGGTGGCGGAGCGCTTAAAGGGCGTCGTACCGCTGGTGCAGCCGAGCGTGCCGCACGTGAGCCGCTGCTGAAATTTAATGAAGAGACAGGCGAGTACGAGGAAGTCAAGCGTGAAGCTGACGCCTTTAATCTGACTCGTGAGGCAGATACTGAACTAATCAGGTTGCTTGAGCAGTTTCGCATGCTGCAGCAGCAGAAAGGTGCCGCGCGTGACAGCGCGGAGATGGCCGACCTGCTGGAGCAGATTCGTCTGGCTGCTGAACCCAAGCGCACGGAAGTCCTGAAAGACTATGTAGGCACCATCCCTGACATCCTGCAGACCGGTTTCATGGAGAAGCCGTTTACCAAGTCCAGCTACATGGCTGAGATTGACAGGCTGGCGGACGTCCAAGAAGAAGCTTTCCCCGCTGCGCTGGAGGCTATTCGTACAGCAGATGCGTTCAATAAAAATCCTGTAGCGCCTCCTATCAAGGGCACGATCACTACTAAACCTAAGTCACCGCAAGAGCGCATTGACGAAGAAAAAGCACGGCTAGACGCTGAAGAGCGCAAAGCTCGCGGCAGGTTTACCACCGCTGTACTGCAAGAGATTGAAGCTAACCGTCGCGCAGACGCTGGTCCGTCGCTGACCAAAGATGAAGCCAACACGATTGCTGGCCGGTTAAACAACATCTTAACTGCTGCGGCTGGCCGCAAGTTTGGCGCGCCTGAAGAAGCTATGTCTGTCATCAAGGAAGACGTTAGCAATCTGGTGCAGCAGTACAGTGCGTTTGAGAAAAAAGGCGCACCGGTCAAAGGCGCAGAGAAAGAATACAAGCTATACCGGCAAGCAAAAGAAGCGCCAGAACCAGAAGGTTTGGCTGAACGTCGTAAAGCCGTTGTATCCAAGCTAGAAGCACAGCTTGCCGAGCAAGCTATTGCTGGTGGCCGCACGCGTCCGGGTATTTCTTTGCCGCCAACAACTCGCGCTACTGTTGATGAGGCGCTACGCTTTGTTGATGAAGGTCTTGGCAGTGAACAGTTAATTTCATACCTAGAAGAGCAAGCTGCCCGGTTTGCACGAGATGATCGTGCGTTGGTGCCTGAGCTACGTGACCAGTTGCGCCTTGACAAACGTGTGGTGGAAGAAGGCGAACAAGGGCAGTTGTTTGCTACGGGACAGCAAGAACGCGCTGATGTGCGCGCGTTGGAAAAGCGCCGTGACTTTCTGCAAAAACGTATTGATAGCCGTAAAGGTAAAAAGTTAACGCTTGACCAAGTAAAAGAACAACTAGCAGACGTTAGAGAAATGCAGCAGGTTGCTAAAGACTTACGCACTGCTGAAGCTACCGCTATAAAAACAGGGCGTCCAGAAAGCCCGTTTGCTACACCAACTGAGTTAGCCACTACACGTTCTACTGCAGCAAACTTCCAACGGTTTTTGCAGAGCGCAGAAGCTGAACGCCTGCGTAGTAAAAAAGAAACGCAGCAGGTATTGCAAGAAGAGAAGAAGCAACGCTCCAATACGCTGCGTACGCTTAACTCGTTAACTGGACGAATCAACTCGGTATCAACACAGCTAAACAACGCTGTTGAGCTGGTACGCGCCGCAGCGCGTACAGCACGTGAGATGGGCAAAGACACGCCGGGATACAAAAAATTGCAGGCACAGATTGCAGAAAAGCTGGCAAATCTGGCTAAAGATAAAGCCAGAATGGAGCAGGACTACACGCTGCTAAACCAGTACCGTGCTCAACGTGATCAGTCCGCTGATGCGCTGGTCAAGGTATACAACGACTTAGACAAACAGAAACGGCAGCTCGAAGCCAAGCGCGACGCTTCAGAAAAAGGTACGCCTAGATACCAAAAGCTGCAGAAGCAAATAAATGCTATCAATGTTGAGTTTGAAGAAGTGCGCACCGGTTTTGCAGCCAGTGGCAAAGATGTTGACACCGCCGTTGCTGCGCTTGAAAAAAAGATTGAGGCCGTCATAAACTTTGATGCTGCACTAAAAGACGACGCCACTATCCTAGATGAGCCTTCACTGGCATACCTGCGTGACTTTACAAATAGCAGCGAGGTTTATAAGTCTTTTTTACCGGCAGCAGAAAAACTGCGCGGCACGCTAACAAAACTGCAAGCATCGCGCGCCAAAGCAATAAGCGCCATTGCCGGTGAGAAACGTGCGGCAGCGGCAATAGCTGCCGGTGCAGGCAAACCCGCTGCTCAAGCTGTACGGGAAGGAGAAGCTAGAGTTGCACAGCAACGTGGACTTGGCTTGCCGGGTGTGCGCGTTGAACGTGCTGACATTAAAGCGCAGATTGCTGAACAAGAAAGCAACCTTGCTGAAGAACGCCAGACGCTTGAGGAGATGGAGACTGAGCGTCAGGACATGAACAAGAACCCCGACGCTACGCGTCAGGAAAAGTCCGGCTTGTCAAAGCGCATCACGGCGCAGAAGAACGCTATTAAAGACGCCGAGCAAGACATCAAGAGGCTGGAGCGGCAAAGGCCAAAAGAAGAGGTAGGCGCTAAACCTACAACGACAAAGTTCTTACCTGCTGCTAAACAAGAGAAAGCCAAGAAAGCGTTTGAAGCGAAGTTCGGTGAGTTCAAGCTGGCTGAAGAAGCTGAAGAAGGTGAACTGCCCACCATGGCGTACCGGCGCGTGACGCCGCCCAAGTTCCGTACAGCAGGCATGGAGACGGGCGTTGCGCCCGTACGTAAGGCTGGCAAGCGCGAGATAGCGCGTACCGAGAAAGAACTGGAAGCGCCCGACACCGACGCTGCACTTAGCATTGGTGAAGAGAACACCACGCAGGTTGACCCGGCGCAGGCCAAGGCGCTGGCTGAGAAGATCAAGGCAGGCTTGCCCGAAGATATGCGGGACAAGGTGTTGTTTGTTGAGAAGTTCGACAACATCGAGGACTTTGCCAAAGTGCCCGGTAAACTGATTACCGCCATGGGGCGCATGGGCTTGATGTCGCGGGACGACGACGGCGTGGTTCGCGCCAAACGTGTGAAAGGCGCTGTGCTTGGCGATGGCACAGTGGTTGTGTTTGGTTCGCACCATGCAACACTGGCTGAGCTGGAAGGCACGTTTGCCCACGAGCTGCACGGTCACTATGGCGTTGACATGCTGCTTGGCGAGCAGGGCTTCAGGAAGTTGATCAAAGCCGTGGAGAAAGAGTACGGCGGCATCATGGAGCTTGCCAAGAAGTTTGGCATTGAAAACGAAGTCATGGAGGCGGCTGACTACTACGCCAAACTCCACAGCGAAATGAAACGCGTTGGCGCACCAAAGGCAAAGCTGGAACTTGCTTATGATAAAGGCCAGATACAAGCCATGCGCGAGCTGATTGCGCACATTGAAGAAGCGCGGGTTGACCAGAACCTGCTGCAGAAAGCTGGCACGTTTATCAAGGAAATGATTGGCGCACTGCGCGAGAGGTTGCGCAAGCTTGGCTTTGACAATATGGCCGAGGCCAGCACGTCGGACTTGTACTACATGTTGCGCAAGTCGCGTAAGTCGTTTAACCAGCGCACGATGGGCGCGTACGTCAGCCCCACCAAAGAGATTGCATTTAGCCGCAAGCCTGTGCCAAGTCCAAACACAGACCCGCGAGTTGTTGAAACAATTAGAAAAGTTGTTAAAGGCCCCACCCGCGTAGCTGACCGTATTCAATCTGAAGCCACCGGCATTGCAGCGCGCACTGCGTTTATAGATCGACTTGCTCCTATGGAGCTTGTGGCTGAAGGATTAAAAAAATCTGCGCAGGCTATGCAGATGCTGTACTACGGTCGGATGTACGATCAGCGCATGGCATGGACAGGTGCAACGGTTAACGGCGGCGCGCCCAAGCTTGAGCAAGACGAGAAAGGGAATCGCATTATTCTGTCACGCGGCGGCGCTAATCTTAAAGACATTGCTACTAAGTTGTCACAAGTTAAAGGTTATGGCAACGCTGAAGAAGTACGCGACTTCTTTACAACTTACCTTGCCTCTTACCGTGTCGACAACAAAGGTATTAACAAACTGAATTTTAACGATGAAGTAAGTGTCGCAGAGCTAAAACGCGTACAAAAGTTAGGCGACAACATCCCGCAGTTTGTTGAAGCTCGTGAGATGTACAACAAATACAATAATGGTTTGATTAGCTGGCTTGTTGAGTCCGGCGCTATCAACAAAAAGTTGGCTACTGAGTTGTTGCGAGAACAAGATTATGTGCCGTTTTACCGTACCGACCGCAACGAAAATGTAATTATGGAAATTGCAGGTGGCGGCACCGTTACGATTGGCAATTTAAAAACACAGCCGTATTTGAAAGAGTTGGTTGGCGGCGAAAAGAAGATTCAAGATTTCTTTACCTCGTCGCTGCAGAACACGTCCATGATTGTGGACATGGGGCTGCGCAATCTGGCAACCAAAGAGGCGGCGTTCTCCTTGCAAGAAGCAGGACTTTTAAAGCCCTTGGGTAAATACAAAGGCAAGGACACCTTTATTGGCGACGGCCACGGTCCTGACCAAGCCAACACTTTGCGCTTCAAGATGGACGGCAGAGACAAGTTTGTCGTCGTGCAAAGCGAAGAAGCTGACATACCGTCTGAATTGCTGGTGCAGGGCCTACACGGCGTGACTACAACGATTGGCGGCTTTACCAAAGTACTGGCGGTGCCTGCGCGGTTCCTGCGTGCTATGGTGACACGCAACCCTGTGTACTCAGCACGGCAGGTAGTGCGCGACTCAATGACAAACTACCTCCTAACTGGCGGCAACATGACGCCGGTTGCCAGCGCTGCTAAAGAAGTCATGGCGATGTACGCAGGCAAGAGCAAGGGCGAGAAAGTTCTGCAAGAGCGCGGCGTTATTGGCGGTCAGCTTCTGACCGGTACAACGGAAGACATGCAGAAGATCATGCTGCAGTTGACCAAGGGCGAGTCTGGCTGGGAAGCCGCGCTGGCAAAGCTTGACCGCATGCACATGAAGGCAGACGCTGCCGCCCGTGTGACGCTGTACAACGACTTCCGCAAGCAGGGGCTGTCTGATATGGAAGCTACGCTTGCTACGCTGGAGTCTATGAACTTCAGTAAGCGCGGCACTAGCGGCTCGTTGTATGCCTTGAACATGATGGTGCCGTTCTTGAACGCCCAGATACAAGGTTTGAACGTGCTGTACCAAGCCTTCACCGGCAAGCTGCCTTACGCCGAGAAGCTGAAAGTTCAGCGCAAGCTGATTACTCGTGGCCTCATGATGGCCGCTGGCACGCTGGCTTACGCTGCGCTGATGCAGGATGACGAGGCATACAAGAACGCTAACCTGCGTGACCGTCTGCAAAACTGGTTCATACGCATCCCCGGCATGGACGAGCCGCTCAAAATACCTATCCCGTTTGAAGCCGGTCTAATCTTCAAAGCGATACCGGAAGCCATCGCCATGTCGATGGACAAGGATGAGGATGCCAGCCGCGTACTGGCAGCGCTGGGTGGGCTGGCGGCGGTGTCTTCTCCGGTTGGCGTCTCGACCGTTGTTCCGCAAGCAGCCAAGCCCATCGTGGAGGCGGTGACTAACTACCAGTTCTACAACGGCGCTGATATTGAGTCCCAGCGTGAGCAGACGCTGCTGCCCACAGAGCGTGTCAGGGACAAGACCAGCGGCGTGGCACGCCTCTTAAGCGGTGCGATTGGCTCCATAACAGAGGCCGCAGGCTACCCCACCAAGGGCGTCTCTCCGGTCATGATTGACAGCGTAATCAACGGTTATACCGGTGGTCTGGGGCTTGCCATCGCGCAGATGATCGGCACACTGGTGCCCAAGGAAGCTGGCGGTGAAGCGCCCACTAAGCGCATGTCCGACATGCCGATTGTTGGCAGCATGTTCCAGCCGGTCGATGCGACAGGGCAGGTCACGCAGTTCTATGAGAAGGCCAAGGAGTACGAGCAGATCAAGACGACGTTCGACAAGATGATCACGGAAGGCCGGGCAGACGAGGCGCGCTCTTTTGCTGAGAAGTACGGACGCCAGATCGCGCTGTCTGATGTGGCTGAGGACTTTAAGCAAACCATGTCTGAGTTCACGCAACTGGAGCGCAGCATACGTGCGTCGGACATGTCGCCTGACAAGAAGCGTGAAGAGCTGGACAAGATACGCCGCGCCAAGATCATGTTCAGCAGCTCCTTTAACGCAGCCTCCCGCCAACAGTAAACAGCAGGCCGATCTTGCCATCCACGATGGCAGGTTCGACTTTCCCACGGATGCGGTAGCGCAGCCCTTCCTTCAACCCTTCCTCACGGGTCTTGGCAAAGTTCAGCGTTGGGACAAAAAAGCCCCCGTAAGGGGGCAAGTCCAACCACGGGTATTTAATCGTCAGCTTCTTTGATGAGGGCATCGAACTCATTCTTTGGTTGACTGATCTTCAGTACGTTCACGCGCATCGGTGGTCCGTTGGTCTTGCGCAAGAGGTCAAAGCGTTTGACGTATTCCACGCGGTAGCGAATCTCCAGTTCAGCCCTGAAGTCCAGATACCCATAGCCCAGCGCTGCGCAGTGACCCTTTAGCTGCTGCTCTTCAATGTAGAAGTCCACGTACCCCGGCGACACCTCGTGCTCCACCCGCCCCGCGACCTTGGTTCGCAGGGTGTTTTTCTCCACCAGTGTGTCGTCGCCAAACCGTGCGCCGATGGGGTCAGCCGCCGAGAACACCACCAGATTGCCGTAGAAGGTCGTGGTGTAGTCAGCCAGCACATCTTCTGCCGTACGCACGGAGAGCTGCATCTGGCCACGCTGGTCAGTCACCATCTTCTTCAGTGACTTGATGATGCCCTCAACCGGCAGGTTGATGATGCCTGCGTAGTTGTCGCCCAGCAGGATGGCAGCGGTCACGTTGGCCGTGCAGCCTGCCAACCAGAAGCGCTCGTCGTCCACGATGTCGAACTCTTTCTTCAGACGAGCGCTGACTTTAGCCAGCATATCAATGACAACCTCGCGGTTCTGCATGACCCACCGGACGAAAAGTGGACCCGCTATTCCGTAATTCTCCTCGTACGTCTTGATCAGTGCCAGTTCGGCATCGTTCCAGCGCAGCTTGATGCGTGGGTTGTACTCCAGCATACGCCGCAGTTCGCCCTCAGATGAGTGCTTGCGAGCGCCGGTCATGTAGTCCAGCACGATGGTGTTAGAGGCCATCAAGCACTGGCCTTTCCAGAACGACGTGTTAATCCGTTCCTTGTTGGCACCGCCCTCCATCCTGTCCTTGCCGCCGCCCTCGCTGTAGCTGAAGACGAAGCTAGGGAACCACTCCAGCTTCTCCCGGTTCTTGGTCGTGATCTCGTCCGAGATCAGCGGCTCGCTGTTTAAGAGGCCAGCACGCTGGAGCATGGCCACGTCAGAGGTCGATGCGTTGACCCGGTAGCGGTTAGGATGCCCCCAGATAGACGCCGCCATGCGCAGCGTGTACGACTTGCCGGTGCCGGACTCCCGATGGCCAAGGTGGAATGTCATGCCGTCAATGCCGGTGAACTCCATTAAGGCTGACCCGAACCCTGACATGGCGCAGGCCAGCAGGGGATGCAGCACGTCCACGCTGTTGTACGCCGAAGCAGACAGCAGGGCAAAGCGCTTTCTCCAACCGTCTAGCGTGCCGTCCCGGTCGGTAGCCTGATAGACGTTCTCCAGCCCCGGCATGGGTATCTTGCGCAGCTCTCCTGTGGGCGTGTAGATCGTGTTGTGGTGCACGAACGTGCCGTCCTTCTGCCAGCCATAGTTCGATGGCACCCCCACCGCCCCACGCTCCGCGCTGTAGTTCTCGACACACGCACGTACATACGTGAAGAGATGCGCGTCATTCCCGGCACCGAACGCTGCGATGATGTTCTGCGCCGCCAGCGCCTTTGCCAGTTCATCCTTGCTGATGATGACCTTCTGCGGGAACAGGATGTCCACCGCACCTTCAGGACGCAGCGCCACCATGTGAACCGTATGGTCGCCGCCCACCGGCTTTAAGATGTCCATGATGAACAAGTCATACGACAAGATCATCTTCATCTCTTTGGTCGTGTCCCCCGCTTCGGTCGGAATCTCGACTTCCCGGTAAATACCACCCTTACCACCGTACGCGAACCCCCGTGGAGGTGTCGGTCTAATATACGTAATCTTTGCTGTCTCGTCATGGATTGCGCCATTACTATCAGCAGGCGTCGCCGTGAGTATCTTTTCCTCAGTCTCAACTTTCACCTCGCGTCCAAGCGCCAAAGGGTTGGTGATTTTCCCAAAGTGTTTGCATCCTGCGCACACGCCGGGATTCTCGCTGTCGAACTTTACGCAAGGGTAGGGTCCCTTAATTTCGCGCAGCTTTTGCGCCATCCTCTCTTTTGTGTACGGGTGTCGGTCTGTAAGAAAGTTTGCTGCCTTTACTCCGTCCTCGCACTTGATGGCGATGGACAGGAGGCCGCGCCACAGAGGCTCCATGCCGTCTTCTTGCGCGTTGTCCAGATAGTATTTGAGTTGGCCGCAGCCTTCCCCTTTCGCGGTTTTTTGTAGGATTGATTTGAAAAACGTCGCTGAATTTTCAAACAGCTTCAGGGTCGTTGCGTTCTTGGGCAACGACGGTTTCTTTCCGGGCAGTGTGTCAAAGACCGGCACGGGGTCGGTCAGGTTCTCCTTGACCAGCGTGGCGAACTCGTTGAAGTCAAACGTCTCTGGCTTGGGTTCCTGCCAGACCACCACCGGCAACGTGATGCCATACTTCCTGACGCGCTTCCAGTTGGTAGTACCCGGCACACGCAAGACCCGCGCTGCATCGGCAGGCACAGAGAAGTCAATACGCAACCCCTCCTGCTTGCACAGGCGCTTGAAGTTCTCTGCTACCGGCTTCCACTGAGCGATGTCGATGTTGGCAGTGAGCGGCCAGTACACATGGTAGCCCCCGCCTGAATCAACAACGAGAGGCACGCCCAGCTTGTCCAGCCCGGTCTTGGTGAGAAAAGCATTGAAGGCAGCGATACCCAACTCTTTATTAGCGTACGTCTTGGGTCCGTCTTCCGCGCAGTCTATGTCGAGAAAGAACGAACGCATGACCTTGGCGTTCTCCGCCGTGCGGTCACCTGAGTGCTTGTACGCTGCCAGTGCAAAGTATGCATCCTTCTGGTCGCGGTCGAACTGTGCAGCATTAGCCGCAAGCTCTTCCAGCGAACTGCCGAAGATGTGCTCTTTCTGGCGAGAGTCGAATTCTGCGACGCAGTAATAATTTTCTGCGAACGGCAGCACTGCCGCCAGAAACTCTAGCGGTTCCATGATTGCCCCCATAAGTTAGCGCCAGTCGCTGCGGGGTTCGGAATATGTAAGGCGTTCGAGCCGCTTAAGTATTTCTTCCTGCCACTCCTTGTCTAGTTTTCCTTCGTTTAACAGCATATCGGCGTACCTGATCAATTCGTTATCTGTCAGGCTGGAAGGTTGAACGCTGAGCATATTCTTCTCCGTGCCTCCTCCAGCGTGGGGGAGGTTTGTAGTATTTGTAAAAGGGACGAGACAGCGCTGCGGTACGGCTGCAATATCTCACCGCCAGAGAACCAGTTATAGACCGTCTGGCGCGTGGCACCAGTGGCGTTTGCAATAAGCATGACAGGCACATCAAGATGTACGCAGTACCGCCCAAGCTGATTACCCAGCGTCTTGGGCGACTTCATTATCCTGTCAGTAACAGTGGGTGAATAAGGCATAGGTGTGTTGTGTAGTTAAGGGTGCGGGGTCACTGGCCGAGGTGACAGCCTTGAAAGGGGTAGCCAGCCCCCGCTGCCGGTGTTATTAGCGCCACCTCCGGCTGGGCTAACTTGCATCAATCGTCAGTGTCGTCCCACGCATCCACGATCTTCGACAGATCAGTGCCTGCTTTAGGTACGTTGGCAGAAGCGCTTGTCTCCTTGCGCACTGCCGGTTCACTTGTCTCTTCCTCTTCCTCGACCTTGGGCTTGGTCTGCTTGGCAGGTTTAGCCGCCTTGGGTGCAGTGCCTGCCACTTCCGTCTGCGCAATCGACTTGGTGTCGGTCTGAGCAACCGTCATCGTGACAGCGTTAATCGCCTCACGAGTCTGGCCTTTCTCCACCGCGATGGCGTATTCGTCATCGGTCAACCAGCGCTTAGCTTCAAAGAACAGCTTAGGCACAGGTGCCTTGGTGTCGAACTTCAGACGCGTAACCACAGCGTCAGGGCCAGCGCCCATCGCTGCCATGTAGCGAGCGTATGCCTGCAGAGGACGGTTCTTGCCTTCCTCTTTGCCGAAAATAGACTGCGCAGGAAGTGATAGCTGCATCACGTCACCACTCATATCGTTCTCCAGCACCACAGCGAGACGCTGGCTGTAGCGGCATGCGCGGCTGGTGCCGTCACCTGAACCCGCGATGTTCTGAGGGCAGGATGCGCATGTGCTTGACTGTGGCTTCTCAGCCTGCGGAGAAGGGCGCTCACCATCAGGCGACCAGCAATCAGGGGCGCTTGTCTTGCCCTCTTCATACTTGCCCATGTAGAACGTGCGCGAAACCTTCGGTGCAGCGTGAACAATCACCACATCAAGAAAACGCTCGTCAATAGATGCGATCTCTTCACCGGCAGAGTACAGACGAAATACACCACCCTTGATAGAGATACGCTTGCCACCGCCTTCACCGGCCAGTGCTTTGGTAACAGCGGAGACAGCGCCACGCTTGACGAACGACGGAAGAGTCTGAGGATTGAATTCAACGATGTTTGACATAGGTTTACTCACTTAGAAGGTTTACGAACACTAATCTGATACTGCGTATCAGCGTTAAGTCCCGGCGGTACTTTGTCGGGATTTTCTTCAAGGAACTGCGCCATGTTGCGCTGGGCAATACGGCGCTCCAGAAGATCAACGGCGTCGTTCTTGATGACGAACTCCTTGAACGACCCCCAATCTTGTGTGGTGTAGCGGGTTTTGGTGCCGAGCATTACGGTGCCAGCGTCGGTGCGCATGGACTTCGTGCCCATCGCCAGCATCTGATCTTTCATGGCCGCTTCAAGCTGGTTCTCCTGCTCGTCCAGCGTAGCCATCTCATCTTCGTACTTCTGGGTCAGCTCGCTTTTTGCACTGCGTATCTTCAAGTACGCCTTGGCGAGCTTATCCATAGGGATAATCTCTGTGTTCATACTTTCTCCTGTGGTTGGGTACTACTGTCAAACATTTTACAACTGGCTTTTAGAACCTGCAAGCTCTTCTTCATACAGCTTGACCAGCAACGCATGGTCATCCACGCGGCTTGCCAATCTTTTAAACATTCTCTTTTCAAGTTCGCTACCTTCGATGTGCACGATGGTCACCTTGTCAGAGGTCTGCCCCACGCGGTCAGTGCGTGCGCAGCACTGCAAGTAAGTCTCCACGCTCATCACAGGCCCCCAGAACACTACTGTGTCAGCGGCAGTCAGCGTGACTCCGTGCGATGCAGCCTGTGGCTGAATGATCAGTACACGAGGTGACTGAGTAGTCTGAAACTGTTTGAAGATCAACGTGCGTTTGGCCGGTGTAACGTCGCCGTGTATCTGTGCGCAGTCGATCTGATGCTTTTGTAGAAAGTCCGTGATGGTGTCGATGCTGTGCCGGTACGGCGCAAAGACCAGCACCTTGCGAGAAGTCTCCTCCAGCACCTCCAGCAGCACGTTCAAGCGCGGGGAGCAGTCGAACTCCACCACCTCGGCATTGTCCGTGTAGGCCGCGCCTGCGCTGATCTGAAGCAGCTTGTTGACGCCAGCCGCAGCGTTGACTGCGGTAATCGTCTCGCCTGCTGCCTGCATCACCATGCGATCTTTCAGCAGCGCGTAGTATTTGTTCTGCTGTGCAGTCAGTGGCACCTCACGTGTGACCGTGATTACCGGGGGCAGGTCAAGACATTGTTCTTTTGTAAAGCGGATTGCTGGCTGCAGCGCCTCGTGCACATCGTCACTGGATGTGGGTTTGGGTAGCCACTTAAAGCGCGTGGCCTGATACATTACCTTGTCGCGCCAGCCTGTGTAGAACTTCGGCACACCTGTGGGGTTGACCAGCTTGGCCAGACCGTACGCATCCAGAGGGGACTGCGCTGCCGGGGTGCCCGTCATCATCCAGAGGTACGTTGTGGGTTTCAAGATCATCTGCAAGGACTTGAAGCGCTTGGTGCTGACGTTCTTGTAGGCGTTGGCTTCATCCACAATCACCAGATCAAACGTGCCGTCCTTGACGATCTCATCAGCAATTAAGTTCAGCCCATCGTAGTTGGTGATGACGAACTCATAGTCACCCTTGACCATCTCCAGCCTGCGCGCAGCTTGCGAGTGGTGCGCCACGATAGCGCTTCTGTGGATGATGCTGTTGTTCAAGTCCTGCATCCACGCCGAGGTCATGATGGACAGCGGACACAGTATGAGAACGCGCCGCACCTCGTTTATCTTCATGAGGTAGTCAGCCGCCCACAGCGCTGACATGGTTTTGCCAGTGCCGGGTTCAGAGAAGACGAACGCTTTGCGATTGAGCGTTAGGAACGACGCAGTTTCACGTTGGTGCGCAAAAGGCTGGAAGCGTCCCGGCCAATCATATTTGCCATCAATGGGCGAGACAACCTTCTTGACGCCCAGATTGCGTAAGACCCGCGCCTCGTCCAAGCCGAAGTGAACAGCAACTTCATAGATACCATCTTTTTCGCCTACGATTTTATGTTTAGGAATGATTGAAAACTTATCAGGATTACGGGTGCGTAAAAGAAATAGCTTGTTGTCAATGATCTGCATTATTTATTGTCTCCCTCGTTAGCGCTCTTAGCACGCAACCGCAGGTTGCCTTTGGTTGACTTGCCGCCTTTGCGCAGTGGTTTGATGTGGTCGATGTCTTTCCCGCTACGGTCAATACCCATCTTGTCGTACATGCGACGCGCTCTCTGGCGCTCATGCTGGGCGCTGCCGGGACCCGACTTGCCTGTCTCTAAATCTCGTTGATACTCTTTCTTGTAATCACGTTTCCTTGTAGCCATTTTTAAGCTCCTCGTGCATTTTTTCTGCGCCATCTATGATGACGCGAAGATCAATAGTTCCATACGCATCTATCTTACCCATCTCTGCTACGCGCAATACCAATTCGTTTGTGGCACGCGTTATCACTTCTTCCATCTCTTCCCGTACCATCTCATTCAGTTTTTTGTACAGGTCAGCTTTTATTTTTTCTGCAAGCGTTTTCGAAACTAAGTATGAAACTGTTTCGTAGTTAGCCGTAATTGCCATTTCTCGCTCCTAATGTTTTGGATTATGCTCACACGTTGTTACCGGGCACCAGCCACATAACGGCGTTGGGTTGGGGTTCCACACATCGTTGCTGTGACACGCCGACAATCTAGCTACGCGTTCCCGGTATCTCCACCACGCAGCTTCTTCCTCATCAATGGTCATCTCATGCTTGACCATCGTATTCTTGACCACAAACAGCAGCGCTGACTTCACGCGCTTGATGTGTGGGAAATGCTTGAACACCATCAGCGACATCAACACAAGCTGGTCACGGTCTGGATACTTGTCGTTGCCTGTCTTGTAGTCCACGACATACGCTGTGAAGTTATCGTCGTTAACGATAACCAAGTCAGCAATGCCACGCACCCACACGTTCTCACTCTTGAAGCCGCAAGGGTTCAACTCTTCCGTTAACCCCATCTCGTACTCAACAAACTTTCTCCCCGGCTTGGCAAGCAGCGAGTCCAGCACAGGCTTTACGTATTCAAACTGCGGCGGCATCTCCACGTTGTCGCGCACGTACTTCTCTGCTGCTTCGTGCAACTGCGTGCCATACCGGATTTGTTCTGTGTCAGGGAACGGATACTTCTTTAATACTTTGACTTCGTAATAGCGTCTTGCACAACCTTCAAAATCTTTAAGCGCACTGTGCGACCACTTAACTTTTTCCATTTTCACTTGGCTTCTCCATAGCGTACAGCAGCATCAATATCTGCTTTCAACGGTATCCCCGGCATGTAATCCGGGTCAGCGACCATCTGGTCGTACACCCACGGCATATCGTCTGAAACCGAAGTTTCAGGACACAGCACCACCACTTCATCATGTACCGTCAGGACACACTGCAGACGCTCTTGTATGCGCAGCATACCGTCTGTCATTACGCAACGAGCCACTGCCTGAACGATGTTTTCAGTCAGCTTCCCGCCGTACAGCTTGATCTTGTCTTCACCATAGACCCACTGTTTGCGGCCTTGCTCGTCAAGCTCAAACTGCAGATCAGGATAGCGCAGAGACAGGCCGCTTGGCAAGACCACCTCACCCTTCCTGAAGCTCAAACACTTGTGCCTGTACTCTTTGCCAAGATATAAACTATGCTCAATTAAGTTCTGGCACATGTCCCAAAACATCTTAACCGGTTGCGCTGCGTCTCGGTAACGATCAATAATCTCTTTGGCAACTACGCAGTGCACTAGCAACTCCTCTTCCGTGCAGGTGTGGGGTATCTCTGCCATCTTCTTCAAGTTCACATCCCACTCAACGAAGCGGTGTACTTTCTCCGCGCTGATACCCAGTGTGCGAGCGTCTTGCTTGGTGTAGCGCAAGGGCTTAGCGCCAAGGAACCCTGTCAGAAGCTGCGCTGCAAACGACGCCCAACCTAGCCCATAGCCTGCGCCAAGAAGCGCTGACTTGGCAGACTGCCGCTCAACCGGATGGGAGTCCTTAGTCATGCCGGGTATGTTGAACATGCGCGCGCCGAAGAGCGAGTACGGGTCGTCACCTGATTGGAAGATCAGCATCATGTCTTGATAGTCAGCCAGATACGCAAGCACCCGCGGCTCAATCTGCGAGAGGTCACTGACAATCAGCTTGTATCCAGCAGGCGCAAGGATGGACTTGCGCAAGAACGACTCACGCTTCATGTTCTGCATGTTGATGCCACTGCCCCGGCTGGCAGACCAGCGCCCAGTGTGTGCGCCGTAATAGTTCAGCGGGACGGGGAGTGTTCCTCTTCTGGCGATATCAAGAAATCGCTGCGCTCGCGTACGCTCCAGTGTTGACTTGACTCGCAGTCGTGCCTCACACAAGAGTCGAATGTCTTCTCGCTCACTATTAAGTAAGGCTTGGAAGTGCGCGTCTTTTTTAGATAGTGCAAGCGTCTTTTTATTCGTTGTTTTGCTAACTTTGTATGGTACGTTGCATCCCAGAGACTCCAATAAACTTGCGAATTGAGGGTTACTCGCAAGCGTTTTATCTTCCACTCCAAGGCGTGCAAGAAGCGCTTCACGTTGATCACGCTCTTCATTGACTGCCTCCTCTAACATTGCAGGGTCTAACAATAACTTCGGCTCAGTAAACATCCTGAGTGTCAGATCAATAAGCTGTAGCTCCTTGCGCGGGTAACCCTTGACCAGCCGCTTGAACACCTCCACGCAGAGGAATACATCGTGCTTGCAGTACTCAGCAAGCTCTGTCTCTATTTCTTCGGTAAGGTCGGAAAGTCCATCTGTGGAGTGTACGGCTCGTCCCTTCGGCGGTAAGCCATAGCTCTCAGCCAGTACAGCAAGACTATTACCAGATT
>JACCDO012398614.1_pt1 | contig 66109 bp, 48 predicted proteins | sample 7446101 | NCBI WGS metagenome assembly JACCDO01 (sample SAMN15323440, study PRJNA562643) | freshwater metagenome | isolation source: river surface water | place: USA:Blue River Watershed | collected 2017-08-16 | reverse complement strand
CTCGGCGCTCTTTTTCCTGCCGGTAGCGACCGCGTGGAAACTCCGTCTCTGGACGCGCCACGAATTTCACTGGCGGCCCAGTATCTTGGTCGTCTCGTTCGGACTGCTCGCAGCTGATTTTCTCTATTTCAACGCGCTGCGTGAACCGGATGCGCTCGTTTCGTTGGTATCGAGCATGCGTCGCGGCAGCACGCTGGTGGCGTTTCTCGGCGGATTGTGGCTTTATCGTGAAGGCAATGGCTGGCGGAAACTGCCTCCAGTGCTCGGCATCATTGTCGGTATCACCCTGACCTTGCTCGGCTGAGCATAATCAATGCGCGGGTGGCGGGGCATCTAGTGGCGAATCTTCTCTAGTCAGCCCGAGCACCTCGGCGACCGCCATGCGCTGCCGATTATACCAAAACGCGAGTCCTCCTTGGTAGAGGAAGCTGAGAAACCCAAATATTGCGCAGATGACAAAATTCGCCGTCCGCAACAATAGATCGCGCTCTTTCAGCGGGTCGAGGCCGGCGGCTCGCATTTGGGATTCCATCTCACGCTGATTTTCTGCGGGCAATACATCCCAGATCGCCTGTGGGTCGAAGTTGCGCCAGCGCCAGAGTAGATAGCCTACAATCACGGTCAGGAGATAAAGCTGCGCGGCAGACAGCCATTTGAATCCGCCAAAATCCGTCTGCTTGAGCCGGGTCCTAGCCTGAGCACTGATCATTCCAGCCCCAAAAGCTAGCGTCGCAAAACCTGCAAAGACCCACTGGCTCGCGCTATAAGCCAACAGCGCACTGAAGCCGCTGCAGACCATCACGCTCACACTGTCCATCCGCGCAATTGTCAGCACGCGATTGAAGCGGCGCTGGCTCTGATTCATCTCAAGAGAAGGTGGTGCTGGCACAGGGTTGGGATTTGTCATTTGCAAAATGGATTGGTTGCCTGCCGCCACCTTGGCTTTTGCCACCGATGTCGTCACGTCCCAAACCTCTCCCGCCCACCTGCCGGATCGAATTTCCGCCGGCCTTGCCCATCAGTGCACGGGCGGATGAGATTATCGGACTGCTGCAAAAGCATCAGGTGCTCGTGCTTGCTGGAGAGACTGGCTCAGGTAAAACCACGCAGATCCCCAAAATGGCCTTGGCCGCAGGCGGTGGCACTCGCGGGCGCATCGCATGCACTCAACCACGCCGTGTCGCCGCGACTTCCGTCTCCCGTCGCGTCGCCGAAGAAATGAACGTCAGTTGGGGGCGTGAGGTTGGCTGCAAGATTCGCTTTGCCGACCAGACAAGCGAGGCGACCGTTATCAAATTTATGACCGACGGCATGCTGCTCGCTGAGCTGCAGGCCGATCCTTTGCTGCGCGAATACGACACCATCATCGTGGACGAGGCGCACGAGCGCTCGCTCAACATTGATTTCATCCTCGGGCACTTGCGCCGCCTTTGTCCGCGCCGTCCTGAGCTGCGTGTCATCATCACTTCTGCTACGATTGATACCGCCGCCTTTGCCGAAGCGTTTGGTGGCGCGCCAGTCGTCGAAGTCTCTGGGCGTCTCTTCCCGGTAGAAGTGGTGTGGTCGCCGCTCGATGAGCTCAAAGGCGATCGCGATGAATTTACTTACCTTGATGGCGTGGTTGAGGCGGTGGAGCGGATTTTGACGGAGAGTCGCACGGGGGACTTGCTGGTGTTTCTGCCGACGGAACGCGATATTCGCGAGGTGTGCGATCTGCTGGATGGTGGCCGCGCGGCACACTGCGAAATCGTGCCGCTCTTTGGGCGACTGACTAACGCCGAACAGCAGCGCGTTTTTGCGCCGGTGCCGCACCGCAAGATCGTCGTGGCAACCAATATTGCCGAGACGTCGCTGACCATTCCCGGAATTCGGTTTGTCGTGGACACTGGCCTCGCTCGGCTCAGCCGCTATGCACCGCAAAGCCGCACTCGCCGCCTGCCGGTCGAGCCGGTTTCGCGGAGCGCCGCCGACCAACGCAAGGGTCGGTGTGGCCGCGTGAGCGATGGCATCTGCATCCGCCTTTACTCCGAGCAGGATTACGAGACCCGGCCGCGTTTCACACCGCCGGAAATTCAGCGCGCAAATCTCGCCGATGTTATTTTGCGCATGAAAGCCTTCGGATTGGGCGATATCGAAGACTTTCCCTTTCTCAACGCGCCGCCGGCCCGAGCGGTGAAAGCTGGCTACGCACTGCTGCATGAGCTCGGCGCGCTGGATGATGCGGGCGTGCTCACGCCGTTGGGTGAAGAACTAGCCCGCTTGCCGGTGGACCCAACGGTGGGACGAATGATTTTGCAGGCGCGCACCGAGAAAGCGTTGCGCGAGGTGCTCATCATTGCGTCAGCGCTTAGCATCCAAGATCCGCGTGAGCGTCCGCTGGAAAAACAACGCGAAGCGGACGCAGCGCACCGCCGCTTTGCGCATGCGGATTCCGATTTCCTCGCACTCTTGGCTATTTGGGAAATTTATCACGACGAGTTTGAGCGGCTCACGCTCGGCAAGCTCCGCAAATTTTGCACGGCGCATTTTCTTTCATTCCCGCGGATGCGAGAGTGGCGCGATATCCACGCTCAGTTAGAAGAGATGGTTGCCGGGCTGGGTAATTTCTCGGCGACCTCGGTGCGCGATGGCCTGCGTGCAGATCGCGAACTAGACCTTACTTTTGGCGCGTCGGCTTACCGAGCTATTCATCGCTCCATTCTTGCCGGCTTACTCGGCAATGTCGCCACGCGCCACCACGATGGCTCATGGCATGCTACGCATGACCGGCGCGTCGCTGTTTTCCCGGGTTCTGCGCTTTTTGAGCGGACGCAAATAAAAAGGAAAAATCAAAATGCGCCCGCTACGAAGCCCAAGAGCAACCGCTGGCTGATGGCTGCGGAAATTATGGAGACAGGCCGTGTTTATGCGCGCACGGCTGCACGCATCGAACCGGGCTGGCTCGACGACCTCGCGGCGCACCTCATTCGCATCTCGCATACCGAGCCGTTTTGGAGTGCCGAAGCTGGGCGCGTGCTCGTGAAAGAACGGCGCCGCCTGCACAATCTAGAGCTCCAGACTCGCTCGGTCGGCTACGGGAAAATCAATTCGCGGCATGCGACGGAAATTTTTATCCGCGAAGGGCTCGTCGCGGACACGATTACGTGGCCGTTTGATTGTCTCGCACACAACCGTCGTCTGCGCGAATCTACGGAGGCTGTGCTCACGCGCACGCGAAGCGCTGGTTATCTGGATCTGGATGAAGCTGCCTACCGTTTTTATGCCGCGCGATTATTGCCTGTTGAGCAGGAAAAAAGCGGGGGAGGGGAGTTCGTCGTCATCGCTTCCGTGCCCGAATTCGTGGACTTGGTGCGGCATCGTCGCATGACCGAGCCAAAGTTTTTGTTTATGAATGAGGCGGATTTGCGACCGCCTGCCGAATTGGCAGAAGCCGCCCGCGAATTTCCGCCCGCCTTGCCCTTGGAAAACCGTGCGCTGCCCTTGCACTACGCTTATCGCCCTGGGCAAGACGACGATGGCGTAACGTTGCGTGTTAACTTGGCAGAGGCGGAGAAGCTGACTCCGGCGAGGCTGGATTGGGCGGTGCCCGGGCATTTGGCGGAAAAGGTAGAGCTTTTGCTCAAGGCACTGCCCAAGGAATTGCGGCGCGGGTTGATTCCTTTAGCTGATACGGCGCGAGCTGTGTGTGTAGAGTTAGCCTTGCCGGCCAAGGCTGCAGAACCGCCACCGCTGACGCGCGCTTTGGCTGCGGCACTCAGTGCACGACTCGGGCGTCACGTGGATGTTCGTCTCTGGGATGACAAACCGTTGCCGGAGCACTTGTGTGTGCGGGTCGAGGTGGTTGATGCAGATGACACCGTGCTCGCCGCCAGCCGTGATTTGGATGAATTGCGTCGTTTGCTTAGGGAGCAATCGCGCGCAGCGAGTCGCTCGTTGGCGCGCACGAATTCTGCAGAGTGGCAGGCTGCCCGCATTCGCTGGGAGACGCTGCCTTTTACTGAATGGAAATTCGGCGATTTGCCGCACGATGTGCTGGTGGCTGAAACGGCAGGCGTGCCGGTGCGTGCGTATCTGGGTTTGCAGGCGATGGAGGCAGGCGTGGCGGTGCGACTATTTGCCACAGAAGACGAAGCGACACGCGCTTCGCGTTCGGGATTGCGCGCACTTTTTATCGCACAACTGCGTCACGATCTCGCTTGGTTGGAGAAAGACTTGCGAGAACTGCGCCAGCTTGGGGTGTTGACGGCATCACTTGGCCCGCTCGAAAAAGCTCGGTCTGATGCCTTTGCTTCGGTCAGTGCTTGGGCGGTGTCGCGACCCGTCGAGCCGCTCACGGCGACAGCATTTGCGCGTGAGCTTGCCGTAGCGAAAGAAAGCTTACGCGGGTTGGTGCCGCAGTTGATTGAGCAGCTCCGTGAGGTTTTGGCACTGCGGCTGGAGCTCCAGACGCACAAGACGCCGTATCCCGGTTTGGAGAACGATCTGGCGACGCTGTTGCCTGCGGATTTTTTGCGAAAGACGCCTTTCGTGCGCGTGCCGCATCTCTCGCGTTACTTGCGCGGCTTGAAGTTGCGGGCGGAGCGTTGGCGGCGTGATCCGGCGAAAGACTCCAATCGAGCGCGTGAACTGCAGCCTTTTGTGCAGGCCGTGCAGCGGCTAGGCGATAGGGCAACGGAATTGCGTTGGTTGGTGGAAGAATTTCGCATCAGCCTCTTTGCGCAGGAACTTGGCACGGCGGAGTCTGTGTCGGCGGTGCGCTTGGAAAAAGCAGTGCGTGAAGCGGCGCGTATGGAAGAGCTTGGAAGCAGCCCTAGTGCGTTGGCTCCAGCTGCTTTGCCGCTGGGGTCGTCCGGGCAAGGAGGGACAGGCCAAGCGGTCGCGCCACGCAAGACGGTGCTTCGCAGTTTCGAGGCGCTGGGGAATCTTTAGCGTTGGGTTTTAGACGCGACGGCGGGATGAGTTTCATCGGCAGAAGATATTTTGTGGGTTGCGCGGAGCCCTCGCGCACGTATGGTCGAGTTAACCCCTAACCCCCCGTTTGTTCCCCATGAATACTCCTATTTCTGCATTACTGGAGCAAAAGCAGGGCGCACTCTACTCGGTGCAAGATAATGCAACCGTGGCTGAGGCCGTCCGTGAAATGATTAACCGTCGTGTCGGCTGTATCTTGGTGATGCATGGGGCACATCTTGTTGGGATTTTTACTGAGCGCGATGTGCTGAGCCGCGTTGTTGGCCAAAATTTGGATGCCACCACTACGCCCATTACTAAAGTGATGAGCGGAAATGTGCTGACCATCGAGCCGGAGACAACCGTCCAAGAAGTCATGAAAATTTTTATTGAGCGGCGGTGTCGTCACTTGCCAGTTACCGGTTCAGGCGGATTGCACGGGATGATTTCAATCGGTGACGTGTCACGTTGGGTCTCTAGTCATCAGCGCGCGGAGGCGGAGTCGCTGCGTCAATACATCTCGGGCGGTTTCACCGCCTGAGTAAGCGCGAAAGTTACGGCTCTGTTTCGGTAGGGTAACAATTCTGTGTCCGGAGCGCTCCGGGCTTGCGGGAAGTTTTTGTCTTCTCGCTGCATCAAGCGATGCACGTTCGTCGCCCTTTCTTTCATTTTTGTTTTTTTCTGAGCTTAAGCAGCGCTTTGCTGGCTGCAGCTCGTGCCGATGAGCTGCTTTCTGGGCAGGCTCAGGCAAACGACAACGCTATAGATTTGGGTGAGCTGGCTGTTGAAGCAACGGTGATAAAAAACTCTGTAACTGCGGAGCGTAAACAGGCGAGCGTCTCGGTGGATGTGTTGACGGCGGATTTCTTCGCGCGGTTCACAGGGGGCGACGTTTCTGATCTCATTGTGCGAGTGCCGGGCTTGTCGGTCACCTCTCGTGGTTCTTTCGCCGTCGTGCGCGGCTTGGCTGAGCGTTACAACCCAGTGATGCTCGACGGCATCGTGCTGCCCAGTGCGGATCCTGAGCGGCAGTCCCCGCAGCTGGATTTGTTTCCGGCTAAGTTGGTGGATGCGATCATCGTTTCGAAATCTTTCGAAGCATCCTTGCCTGCGACTTCTTCAGGTGGGGCGATAGATTTGCGATCTCGCCCACTGCCAGAGGGAAAATCGGGGAAAATCCAGATCGGCATCAGTGTGGAGCAGGACGCGCTCGACGATGCAGGATTCTTTGGGTCCGGCAACGAGACGCACCACGACTGGCTTGCCGAGGGCACCAAGGGCAGGGCAGGGGCGCCAGCGAGCGCCGCGCAATTTCTTGCTCGGATTAAAACGAAGCAACAGCCGCTACTTCCGCAGTCGAGCTCGTTTCCCATGGGTAGAAGCTACGCTTTCAATTACGAGAATCGGCTTTGGCTAAACCGTGAAAAGGAGCACGCGTTGGGTTTCGCGCTGATGGTGAACCATGATGAGAGCTATGGGAGCGAGCACGGGGAGAAGCTTGGTATTGAGGATTCGATTTTCACTGGCAGCGCTACTGCAGCCAAGACAGGCAAGATTTCTGGACACACCGGGTTTACGAGCGCCAATTACGAGGAGTTTTCCCGCAAGGTGCGGCTGGGTCTATTCGCGTCGCTCGGGCTTGCACTTGGGCGCGAACACACGATCGGTGCTTCCGCGTTTCTTAGTAGAACAGGGAAAGACGAAGTGAACATCAGCACTAAAGGCATCAAGACACCCGATGATTATGCCACCCTGTTGATTCTCCGCGACGGATTCTCGGCTGAGAATGCCGATCCTAGTCTGGTTGATCATCTGGATTCGACCCTTGGCTCTCTTACTAATTCGATAGAAATGCACTACCTGCAACGGCAGCTCAGCAGCTTGCGGCTTTTTGGTGAGCACCAGCTGGATCTGGCTGGGCTGCTGAAGTTGCGCTGGGCACTGGCCGATGTGGCTTCCGAGCAGGAGGAGCCGGATTATTCGATCCTGCCTTACGAATACCGAGTGATCCAAAAACGATACGTGCTGCCTTTCATCAACGCGGCGCGTCCGCTCACTCGCTACTGGCGGCGCACGGAGGAGCAGACGCAGGTCAAGCGGTTTGATGTGGAGCGCGAGTGGATCTTATCTTTCCTGCCTCAGCCCCTCAAGGTGCGGGCCGGTCTTTACGATGAAGGCACCCGGCGCGACTTTACGGAGAGCTCGTTCAGTTTACGGCGAGGCGGAGGACTCTTGCAGGCGACCAGTTTAGCAGGGTTGGTTGACACTATCGCTAACGATGTGGCGACCAAGAGTGGATACACGGGCCTAAAACTCAGCCCATTTGCCAGTGCTCGTCGCGATGCTGTAGCGACTTATCTCAGCGCTGCGGTGCCGTTATTCGTGAACAAACCTTGGATAAAGAAACTAGAATTTAATGCGAGCGTGCGCCATGACGATTTCGATCTAACTTCCCGTGGGCGGGGCGAGATCGGCAACTTCAAGAGTAATGGCTTTTATGGCGACCTGACGAGAGCGTTGGGTGCACCTCAGTCCTATCCGGTCAGCCAGATTTTCACCGGTGCTATCAACAGTAGGCGTTATTATCCGGCCTTCGGACTCACTTGGACGCCGCGCTCGCGTCTCAACGTCCGCCTGAATCACAGCCGCACAGTGGCGCGTCCTTCTTTCCGCGAAATGGGGCCTTATTTCACGGTGGATGAGGTCTCGGACGAGTTGCAGCATGGGAATGTATTCTTAGACGAATCACATGTGCGGAGCACCGACTTGCGCATCGAGTATTTCTTCCCTCGCAGCCAAGATTTAGTGGCGTTCAGCGCTTTCGCAAAGGACATTTCTCATCCGATTGAGCGGGTCTATTTCCGCAGCCTCGACCTCGGCCCGGTAGCCACATGGATTAATAATCCGGGCGCTGCCACGGTGCGCGGCATAGAGGGCGAGTTTTCCAAAGCGCTGGATTTTCTCGGGCCGGTGGGCGAATGGTTTACCCTCGGCGGCAATGGCACGCTGTTGGATGCCACGGTCGCGCGACATCCAGTGTTTGAAAAAAATCAGATCGCGGTCGCGCGAATCGGCGCCGAGCGCCCGCTCTACGACCAGCCCAAATGGATCGCAAATGGCTACGTGACCTTCCGCCACCAGCGGGCTGGTTTCATGTGCACGCTGGGCTACACTGCAGTCAGCGACGTGTTGCGCAGCATCAATGACATCTCGTGGGACACTTATGCGCAGGGGCATGGCCGTTGGGATTTGAGCGTGCGGCAGGATTTTCTCAAACGGTGGACGTTGCAGGTCGCTGTGCGCAACCTCACCGATCCTGGACGCCGCTTCATTGGAGATCCGCACGCGACGACAGAGGAGGTTGTTTACCGCACCTTTCATGATGGCCGGGGCTACAGCCTGAGTTTGAGCCGGAATTTCTGAAGCACAAGGCCGTGGGTGCGACGCTGACCTCCGACAAGGTGGCGAAAAAATCCGTTTCGTCACACAACCTTAAGAACACTGTAACGTAGCTGACGCAGTTCTGTCACAAGGGGGCTCTAAGGTGAGTGCGTTCCGCCGGTTCTCGCACAAAGCGAGTCGGCATCTTCTGAAATTCAAAAACGCACTGCCTCAACACTCATGAAACTCGCGAAACTCCTCTTCAGCTTTGCGCTGGTCGGCCTGACTGCCGCCCAAGCAGCCGTCCACTATGTCGGTAATACCGGCGACTCCGATGTCACCACCGTGATTGATCTCAGCTCTGATCCGTCTGGCACTTACGGCGGCACCTACGATTCTGGTTCGAAGACTTGGACGTGGTCCTCGTCCGACACCTTTGTTCTGCAGGAAATCATATTTATTGCCAACGGCACGCTGGTGATTGACGCCGGTTCAATTGTGCGCGGCCAGCCGGTGGCCGATGGCTCCACCTATAATCCTGGCGCGCTCGTAATCAGCCGCTCGGCTAAAATTATCGCGGACGGCACAGCCTCTTCACCCATCATTTTCACCACGGGTTCCACCAGTGGTGCCGCCACAGGGGGTCGCGCTTCCGGTGCGACTCCTAGCTTCTGGGACAGCGCCCCGGCTAGTTCTCCCCAAGCCAGTGCCACCGCCGGTCTTTGGGGCGGATTGATTGTGCTTGGCAACGCGCCCACCAATGTGGATCGCGATGCAGGCGTTACTTCTGAGCAGGAGTTCTACGGACAGCACTCTGGGGCCACGGTAACGGGCGACGATCGTCCGAGCGTCGAGGGTATTCCGACAGGAACTACCGCCAACGACAACGGCTACGATCGCTATGGCGGCCAAGTTATTTCTGACAACTCTGGCGTGCTCCGCTATATTTCCATCCGCCATGGCGGTGCGAATCTTTCGGCTGCAAACGAAATCAACGGCCTGACTCTTGGTGCGGTCGGTAACGCCACCACCATCAGCTACATAGAGATTTGGGGTAACACCGACGACGGTATCGAGATTTTCGGCGGCACCGTGAACATTGACCACCTCGCTGTTTTCAATCCGCAGGATGACGGCATTGATCTTGATGTCGGTTACAGTGGTCGCATCCAGTTCGCTCTCGTAGTGGCCGGCGAAAACACCGACAAGCTCGGCGAGTGGGATGGTAGCTATGAAGGCGAAACCGTGAACGGCTTCTCCTCCACTAACCCGGTCACCGTCACCAAGACGCCGGTGGCTAACTTCACCGTCGCCAATGCCACCCTCATCGGCAACCCCGCAGCCGCGCTTAACAACAGCCTGCACATTCGCGACCAAGCCGCCCCTCGCCTCATCAACTCCATCTACGTCAATCCGAACGGCAACCCCATTGAGGTTGATAATCGTGGCACCGAGGATGAGCAGGACAGCCCGAAGCGCTTCGAGCAGGGGATCGCCGAATTCCGTGGCGTGACCTGCTATGATAACACCTCAACTTACACCACGGTGGCGGCTTGGGTCGCCGCTGGCGGCGATGACGCGGCGGTGGAGACTGCTCTGGGCCTTAGCTCCAAGGTCAACTACTTCGATCAAAATCCTGGTTTCAACAAAGTGCCGACCGAATCCGATGGCGCGCTCGCGGCCAATCTGGCCATCAACCCGGTGCCCAACAGCAGCGGCACCGCCGACAGCGGTTCATATGATGCGGTGTTCGACGACGACATCGTCGGAGCCAACAACATCCTGACCTTCGTCTCCTATCGCGGTGCTTTCGATGTGGACACCTCCGCCGACCTTTGGACCACCGGTTGGACCGCCGCCCAAGCCAGCGACGTCATCGTCCGCAAGGGCGACGGCACGCTCTGATTCACCCTGCGATCCGTAACCCACACCCGTCTCGGTTCATTCCGAGGCGGGCCTCTTCAAAATTAAAACGACATGAAAAATATTCTTCAAACCGCTTCACTGGCTGGCGTCCTTGCGCTGGCCGCTGCCGCTCACGGCCAAACCGTGGTGGCCCGCACCATCGGCGCAAACAGCCTGCTCGCCGGTTGGGATTTCAATAACCACAGTGCCACCAGCCTCGCCTCCTCGAACGCTCGTTATTCGGACTTGTTCTCTCCGGCGGAGACGACCGGAACGCTGGCCAGTCCGGGCGACTCCGATTACGGTGTGATGCATTTCACGGCCAACGGCGGCACGTTTAGCTCAAATGTCACCAAGGTCTCCAGCGGTGACATTGACCGTCAGATTGCCACTCGCTCCATCGGGGTGGATTTTCTCGGCGAGCTTAGCGGCGGCGATGGCTCCCTCACGCTGAACACCACGGCGGCTGTCAGCCGCGATTTCTCGACCTTGGTGCATGCCGCCAACAGCCAGAACACGTTTCTTGATCTGAACCTCTCGTTCTACGCCAAGAACAACGACACGGTTAACGGCAGCAATATCACGATCGCTTGGTATTACAGCAATCAGGCGGGCGGCGCTAACCCTGTGTCCACTGGCGTGAGTAGCGTGGTTAACTCCACCACCTACACTAACTACACTGCGGACTTTAGCTCGATAACCGCAATGGATGGCACGGCGGATCTCTACATCATCGGACGTCTGACCGAGTCCATTGATGCCGCCGCACTGAATATCGATAACTTCGCCGTTTATGGCACTGCCGCTGCGGCTGTGCCGGAGCCTTCGACTTATGCCGCCATTTTCGGTGCGTTGGCTCTGACTGGCGTGGTGATTCGTCGCCGCCGTCAAGCCAAGCTCACTCAGCAAGCCTGATTGAGCCGCCATTTTGGCTAGTGGGATAGTCAAGTCGCGAAGGCCGCCGACATTTGTCGGCGGCCTTTTTTGTGGTGAAGCGAAAGCTTTGATATCGGGACAAGTCCTGACGATAGCCTGAGGTCTTTCCCTAATTAAGAGCAATTGCCCTTGCTGGCTTCGCTTTATCCGGCGCAGGGTAAATTTGTGCATGACCGCTGAAGCTTCATCCCAACCGGTAGGCATGGCGCGAAATTCATCGGCCCAACAGGTGCGCTTCCGCACGGAGGCAGAGATGACGCGCCTGCTCTACCGTTTCGCTGGCTTTGGGCTTTTTTCCAACGCGGTGTTGGCATTGGTGTTAGTGGCGGGGGTATGGAATTATTTCCCGGCGGCGGCCTTAATCAGTTGGCTGGGCCTGATTCTATTCGTCACTGCTGGACGTTTGGGCATCAATCGAATGTTTGCTGCGCAGCCTCGGGCAGATGAGGCGCTGGCGATTTGGCGAAAGGTTTTCATTATCGGGGTCGCAGTAGCGGGTGCAGCGTGGGGGATCATAGGTTGGGTGTTTTTGGATGTAGAGCGGACTCTGCCGTGGAGTCTTACTTTTCTCGTGCTCGCAGGGTTGAATGCCGGCGCGGCGCGTTCGCTCGCACCGGTGCGCGGTGCTTATCTCATCTACACCGTGTTGACGCTTGGCCCGTTAGCAGTGCGGTTGATGCAGCCCGATGTGCCGGGCGGCTGGACGCTGGCGGCTTGTGTGCTCACATACGCCTTGTTCCTCAACAACACGGCGCGTCTGCAGCACGCCGACCTGTTCAAGCTGCATCGATTGATTTTTGAAAACGAGGAATTGATCAACAACCTGCACGAAGCCAAGCAGCGCGCCGAAGCAGCCAATCAAGCTAAGAGCGATTTTCTCGCGACAATGAGCCACGAAATCCGCACGCCGATGAACGGGATCATCGGTATGTTGCAATTGCTCGATACGCCCGAACTCAATACTGAGCAGCGCCAACAGGTCGCCGTCGCGAGCAATTCCGCCGATTCGTTGCTCCATTTACTTAATGACCTGCTCGATATCTCGAAAATCGAAAGTGGGCGCATGGAGTTCGAGGAGATTGATTTCTCGCCCATTCAAGTCTGCGAGGAAGTGGCGGCGCTCTTTGCCTCACGAGCGGATGCAAAGGGTTTGGGGGTCAACTTGCGGCTGGATGCGACAGTGCCGGCGCTTGTTCGTGGTGATCCGACACGATTGCGCCAAGTCATGTCTAATCTTGTCGGCAATGCAGTGAAATTTACCGAGCACGGCAGCGTAGAACTGGCCGTTATCCGAGTAGCGGTTGCGAATGATCTAGTGACTGTGCGCTTCTCTGTGCGTGATACTGGCATCGGAGTGGATGACGCAACTCGCGCCAAGTTGTTCAAAAAGTTTTCTCAAGGCGACAGCTCAACGACTCGCCGCTATGGGGGCACAGGACTGGGCCTGGCGATTTCTCAAAGTCTGGTGCGGCGGATGGGTGGAGAAATCCGTGTGGAGAGTGAGGCGGGCAAGGGCAGTGAATTTTCGTTTGAATTAACTATGCCGCAGGCGGTCGGCGCTCGTCGCGAGGTTAGTGCTGCGCCTGTGGCTCAAGTGGCTCCAGGCGGGAGAGCGCTGATAGTCGAAGACGACTGGGGTAATCAACGCGTGCTGGAGGCGATGTTGCAACGGCTCGGTGTCGAGTGTGTGATTTGCTCCAACGGGCAAGACGGTGTAGCGCAAGCGGCCACCGGTGGTTGGCGGGTGATTTTCATGGATATGCAGATGCCCGGCATGGACGGTCTCGAAGCCACGCGTCGCATTCGCGGACAGATGGGCGGGAGAAAAATTCCGATCATTGCTCTAACGGCGAATGCACGAGCCGAAGATCGCCAGTCCTGTCTTGATGCGGGAATGGATGAGTATTTGTCCAAGCCGGTTCGTCAGGCTGAGTTGGTGAATTGTTTGAAGTCCTGGGCTCCGCACCCCTGAATGTAGGCGTGGACGTGAACGAGCCCGCGACAGGTCGGCTGGCCATTCTATGCCTGCACATCTTGGAGTGCGTGTTCTAGGTGCTTCAATAATCCGTAACCGGTAAATGGTTTGCGCATAAGATGCAGTCTCCGCCCATGCAAATAGCCCAAGGTGGCTTGCACTGCATCTTGGTTCAGCAGTCCGGACATAAAGATAATGGGGAGTTGGGGATTGAGTTGCAGGATTCGCTGGGCGGCTTCTTCGCCGGATATGGTAGGCATCATCATATCCATGAGCACGGCGGTGATGTGGTTGCGGTGCTTATGGAAGAAAGCGACCGCTTGGTCTCCATCGGCGGCCTCCAACACCTTGAAGCCAGATTGTTCAAGGATGAGTTTCACCATTTCGCGAATGGAGGACTCGTCATCGACTACGAGAATGGTTTGCCCCTTGCCGCGAAAAGGAGGAGCTTCGCTCGTAGACGACTCAGCGCGATGCGCCGTAATATTGATGGGCAAATAAATTTGAAACTTGGTGCCGAGGCCCGGTTTGGACTGTGCGTCAATCGCACCGCCATGACTGCGGATAATTCCCAAGGCGGTGGGGAGCCCGAGCCCCGTGCCTTCCCCGAGCGGCTTGGTGGTGAAAAAAGGCTCAAACATGCGCTCCATGTTTTCCGCAGTCATGCCTGTGCCGGTGTCTTCAATGGCGATAACTAGGTAGGTGCCGGAGCTGAGGTCTCCGGAAAAAACATGGAGGGGCGTCAGAAGTTGGCGCGCGGCGCAAGTGAAGGACAACTTGCCGCCTGAGGGCATCGCGTCACGGGCGTTGACCGCGAGGTTGAGCAGCACTTGATGCAACTGGGTCAGATCACCAGCGATGGCAGGCAAATTCGCGGGGATTTGTTCAACAATAGCGATGTTTCGCGGAAATGTTTGCTGAGCCAGCGTCACAACTTCGCGTATGAGATGGCTGGGATTGATACTGACACGCTCACCATCGATGCCGCGGGCAAAAGTGAGCACTTGTTTGATGATGGCATCCGCTCGCTTGGCGGCCGATTGAATCACATCCAGAGCGTGACCTACTTTCGGGTCGGGAGTTTCGAGGCGGAGTAAATCCACGCTGAGAAAGATGGGCACGAGGATATTATTCAAGTCATGCGCAATGCCACCGGCCAGCATGCCGATGCTGTCCATGCGTTGATTGCGGAAGGCTTGCTGCTCTAGAGCTCTGCGCTCGGTGATGTCTTGGCGCACCGAAACAAAATGAGTGATGAGCCCTTTCGGCGAACGCACGGGAGTGATGATGCACTCTTGGCTAAAGCAGGTGCCGTCCTTACGCCGATCTTCGATAATACCTCGCCATTCCTGCCCAGAAAGAACGGTGTCCCAGAGGTTTTTGAAAAACTCTGGCGGGTGTTTATCTGACTTAAGTATGCGTGGGGTTCGACCAATCGCTTCAGCGGCGCTGTAGCCCGTCGAGCGGATGAATGCATGGTTTACCCACTGGATGACCCCGGTCGCGTCGGTGATGAATATTTCACTGGCGGCAGCGTCCAGAGCTGCTCCTTGCACGCGTAAACGTTCGGCTGAGCGTTGTTGTTCGGTGATGTCGATGATGATGACAACAATCTGTTCGAGTTTCCCCGTCAGATCGAATTCGGGGTAAGCATTCACCAGCACCCAGACGAGATCTTGAGCCGCTGCACGTTTAACTCCGACCACAAGATTGTCGATAGCTCTGCGGGTCGACAGGACGCGACTGACTGGATACTCTTCCAGCGGCATGGGTGTGCCGTCTTCGCGCACAAATTGCCAAGTGGGATCAGGGGCGATCCGTCCCTGCATCTGCTCCAAAGAGAGGCCGAGAATCCTACAGGCGCTGGGATTGGCCATGATAATATCGGTCTCTGCGCCATGCACGACGACACCGGCGTGCAGGTTCTCGAATAGATTTCTGAGTTTGGCTTCGCTTTCGCGAAGAGCGGCTTCCGTGCGTTTGTGGTCACTGATGTCGGATAGTGTGCCCACCATGCGAAGTGGCAGGCCAAGTGGATCGCGCGCTATCACTTTGCCGCGAGCACGTGTCCAGCAGTAGCCGCCGTCTTTGCGCTGTAGGCGGTATTCTGTGGTGTAATGTTCGGTGCGTCCCTCTAGACAAGAGTTCAGCTCTCTTTCGATGTGCTGCCAGTCGGCGGGATGAACGCGTTTTTTCCACTCGTCAATGTGGGGGGCCAGTTCGCCGTCTGCGTAACCGAGCATTTGGTGCAAACGTGCGGAATAGAAGACCTCGCCAGTTTGGATACGCCAGTCCCACACGCCGTCATCAGCCCCTTCAAGCGCCAGCTGCCAGCGCTGAGCGTCGAGGTGCGGCGATGGCTCCGCTCTGTAGGAAGAGTCCATGGGACAGCCTTGGGTGTGGGGGAGGGGGTAACTTCGAAGCCAGCGAACTACTAAGTAAAATGTGCCCGGTGCAGCAGTGATTGCAAGATGCGGTTCGCCGCTCTAGCCCGATTATAATCAGAGAATAGGTTTATTTTACTAACTAGGGTAATTAACCCGCTGCTGCGCTTGGGTAGTTTTACGTTAGTTGCTAGGGGGACTCCGCATTTGGTCGTCCGCGGATCACTGAGAGCAAGATGTCGGCGCGAGAAATTTTTTGCACGATAGGAGAGTCGGCAAAGTTGGCTGCTTGCCCGTAACGCACCGTCGCGACATAGTAATCGAAAGGCGGAGGGATTTCTCCTTGAGGCGAATTTACTAGTGCGAAGGCCACTTTCACTTTGGGGTCGAGCCAAGTGTTGAATGACGTGATGCAGATCGCGTTGGCGGCGACGGCGACGCAAATGGGACGATGGGCAACACGCTGGCGGGCATTGATCCATTCTGCGGCATCCCGATAACTCAGCACCCAGTAGTCGGTCTCGTATCGCTCGTGCACATTTCCCGGCGAGCCGGCCAGCGGGTTGAAATAGGCGAGCGAATAAGGATGCATGCGCATCGTCGGCACCAAGCCCCATGCCAACAGCGCGATCGTGATGAACAGCCCAATCGGCTTGGTTGCCCGCGTGGATGTTTGCAACAACGAGTAGCCCGAGCCCACCACGATAGCTGCCAGCGGCGTCAAAAAAAGAAAATGCCGGATGCCATCGTAGATGTTTGGACGCGCGACGACAAAAAGGACGAAAGGGAAAAGGATTAGCGTGACCAGCGCAGCGTGTCCCGGCCAATTGGGGCACTTCCACCTATTCAGCCGGGCGAAACCCGCTGCAAAGCCGCCAAGAAAAAAAACTAACAGCGGCAACGGAGTCGTGATGGCAAAGTAAACAAACGGGTAGTGCCAAGGCAGTTTGTCGCTTGGGATAAGGGTGCCTTGGTAAAGCACCGGGTAGGCGACGCTGAAGGATTGAGCTAGTTTGATGGTATCAATCCACGCGTGGAGGCCGCTTTCCAGCGCGGTCGGCCACAACAGAGAAACCGTCCCCAACGCCACCCCAGCAGCTAGTAACCCGCCCAACACTTCGTGCAACAAGCTGCGGACGGTGGTTAGCTCGTTCCTGTGGTTGAGTGTTCGCCAGCAGAGGCATATGAACAAAGGGCCAAAAGCAAAAAGCGCCGCTGGTCGTGCGGCCAACGCTAGAGCTACAGAAAGACCGGTGACCGCGTAGTGCTGGGGTCGCGCCGATTCTTTGCCAGCCAGCCAGATGGCGGCCCAAACTGACCACGCGATCCCGCAAGCCAACGGCAGATCCTTGGCGTTGACAAAAGCTTCTCCGAGAAAACGCGGCATAGCCAGCAATGCCAAGCCCGCCATCCATCCGCAGGCAGTGCTTCCGCCTAAACGAGTCGCTGCCGCCACCACCGGGGCAAAACAGGCTACCCAATACCAAGAGATCACCCAAGGACGCTGCGCATGCGGCGGAAGTCCCCCAAGGTGATGCCAAGCCGAGCTAAGCAAGCCCGATAGCGGCCCGTAGTGCTTCATGATGCCGCCGTCTGATGGCGGAACTTCCCACGTTTTGAGGCCCGACGCATAATACTTCCAAACAGCCTCGCCGTAAGCCTCATCCAAGCCGTCGTCCCAACCGCGCCCAGCCTGTCCCCACAAAAGCAAAGAAAGCAGCAAAGCCAGCAGAGTGTAAGCGTGGGCTGGCCGAGTAAGAAAGTAGCGGGCGAAAGACATCCGAGGTCACCATCTTATGCATTAGAGACAGCAACCAAGCAAATTTACGGGCCGAGCATGACGTTTGGCTTCGTTTATCTGCGGGTGCCGCGTGCATTTGAGAGGCATCGCTTCCAGTGGTTCGCCCAAAGCAGTCTCGTCCAAATCCAAATTAGCGCCGAACCGCTTTGAGTCATGACTTACTGAAAATCTGCGCTTGGTTCGGTGCAGGGTTTGGTCTTTTCGTTGAGGCATGTCTGTTGACGCTCTTGCCTCCCGTTGTGCTGCCGCGCGTGAAGTCGTGCTGGCGGAGACGGAATTGCTGCACCGCGAATTCGGCCGGGCGAAGTCCGAGTTTAAGCACGATGGCACGCGCGTGACGGCGGTAGACCTCGCTATCTCGAGCCACATTCAAGCGGCGCTTTCCGCGCGCTTTCCGATGGATCAGTTTTTTAGCGAAGAACTCGCGCCGACCGCTGAACCGGTGCCCGTGACTTCGCGCTATGTCTGGGTGCTTGATCCGGTGGACGGCACCAACAACTACGCGAATGGCATCAGCCACGTAGCAATTTCGCTAGCGCTTCTGATCGATGGCCTGCCCGCTTACGGTGTGCTTTATGATCTCGGAAGACGGGTGCTCCTACACGGCGGCCCCGGGCTGGGGGTGTGGGACGGCGATCGTCGCGTCGCCGTGAATCCTGCGCCGCCAGATGGGAACAGCCTCGTCGGTTTTCATTCCCCGGTGGACAAGACGCACTTGGCCGAGGCGCGGCGGGTGATTGAGAACTTCAAAATCCGTGGCCTGGGCAGCAGTGCATTGCATCTCGCTTACACGGCGGTGGGCGTGCTGGACGGAGTGGTGGAGCACAACAATCGCGTCTGGGACATCGCGGCGGCGGCGGCGCTCATCGGCGAAGCTGGCGGCGAAATTCATTACCTCAATGGCAGTCCGTTTCCGCTGCAGAGCTTTTGCGTGAAGTCAGGCCGCGTGCAGTATGTGGCGGGCAATCCCGCGATGTGCGCCCGGTTGCACGAAGTGCTCGGACGCTGAAGCCGCTTTAGGCGGCACGCCGCCTACGCCAAGCGGCGAAACCCAGCGCGCCGAGGCCAAATAAGACTGCGTAAGTCGAAGGCTCGGGCACGGCTGCGACATTCAGAAAGGAATAATTCACGTTAGGCTGGTTTCCGTCGAGCACCACGCCGAGAATCTCGGTGGTAGGCCCAATGAAGTCAGTGCCGATCAACGTGGCGTAAGGAGAACCGGGGTTGTTGAAGTCAAAGGCGTCCACCCCGGGAACATAATAGAATTGAACGGTATCACTGGCGGATGCGGTGCGGTCCACCGAGATCTTCGCTGCAACGGTGTAGTAGGTCGTAGCATTCCAGCCGGTGGAGGAGAAAATCTCTTTTTTGTTGGAAGTCGCACCTGAGGTTATCTCTTCATAATCTACGAAAGGTCCAATACGGAATTGTAAACCGGCAACTCTCTGACCAGCGGTGACTGAATTATTGATGCTAGCTGAATCGTAGTAGAGTCCGAAGCGGTTGGTTCCTTCAGTGTTTGAGGTCCTCAGCGTCATGCTGACCCAAACCACATCATAGCTATTCAGAGTTGCGCGGGTAGTGGAGTCAAAGGCTCCAAAGATGGTGCCACTAGATCCGGTGGTAACTACGTCCGAATTGAGTGTATCAAAACTCGTGCTTCCGCTCCAAGTGACGGACATGCCACCGTCTGTTGAAATTTTTCCAGTCAAATCTTCTGACGCGGGATGTTGGATAAAATCAATGGATCCGAGCGTGACCACCTGTGCGCTCATGGCTGAGCAGAATAACAGGGGCGCGACTGCTGCGCAAAGCGAAGTGAGGATGAACTTTGAAAGATTCATGAGAGTCGGCTCAAGCTGGCGGCTCTGGGACGCGCCTCAATCCGCCGGGGACGAGCGGCGACATAATGGGACGAGCGGCTCCCGCTTCTGCGGTTTAGTCGCGCTGTAGCCTGGCGCGCACGAGCGGCCACTGGCGCCGGCTCACCCGCACGGGGTCGCGGCGGCCAGTGAGATGAAGCAGACCGCACTTGTTCTCGTCGGCCTCATGCAGAATGACATGGTCGAGATTCACGAGCGCATCGCGGCTAGCTTGCACGAAAACATCAGCGTCAAGCTGCTCTTCCCATGATTGGAGCGAGCGACGCACGAGGTGTCGCATGCCGCTTTCAAGATGAACAAGAGTGTAGTTCAACTCAGCGAGGATGGCTGTAATTGAGTGGACGGGGACAAAATGCGAACCGGTGTCGGTCTTCAGATGAACCAAGTCATCGCGCTGCAAACGCTTGGTTGTCACTCTGGACGCTTCTGGAGCAACTCTCTCTAGGGCTGTAGCCAGCCGCTCTGGGGTCACCGGCTTCAGCAAGTAATCGAGGGCGTTTACCTCGAAAGCACGGAGCGCGTATTCATCGAAGGCAGTGACGAAGATGACTCGCGCATCCGCCGAGACGTGCGGTATTAGATCGAAACCGAGCCCACCGCGCAGGCGCACATCGAGAAACACGAGGTCGTAGTCGTTGAGCGCAAAAAGCGTTTTGGCTCGGCCCACCGTGCCCGCTTCGCCGACCACCGCGATTTCCGGATGCGCCTTGAGCTGCTCGCGTAATCCCGCGCGGGCGGCGGCATTGTCTTCGATGATCAAAGTGCGGATGGGGCTCATGAAACAGGCGTTTGTGTCGGGCCGGGGCGGGCTGGGAGCCGAACAAGCGCGCGGACGCAAAGCTCGTCATGAGTAAAGGTCAAGTCTGCGGACTGATCGCCGAGCCGTGCGAGGCGTTCACGGACGTTGGTGACGCCGATGGCGTCACGAGTTCGCAGTTCTGTCCGGTGTTCGACCCAACGGCCGGTGTTAGATACCTCGATTTCTAGTATCGCACCGTCGTCACTGCGCCGAGCTGAGATGAGGATGTCGAGTCGCTCTTCGGACGTCTGGCTACCGTATTTCAATGCGTTTTCTACTAGCGGCTGGAGCAGCAGTGCGGGCACGAGACAACGTTGTGCGTCAGACGTCGCCTCGATGCGAGCGGTCAGCGCATCGCCAGCGCCAGCCTGTTCGACATCAAGGTAAGCACGAATCGCCGCCAGCTCGTGGGCCAACGTGCGGAGGTCGTCGTTGGCGCCTTTGAGTGCCAACTGGCAGAATTCCGAAAGACGTTCTACCACACGGCCTGCTGCCGGTGGGTTGGTCGCGACGAGACCGCCAAGCGAAGAGAGGGCGTTGAAGAGAAAGTGTGGGTTGAGTTGGTAGCGGAGCATTTGCCAGTGTGTGCGGTCGGCACGTAACTCGGCGTTGTCTCTTGCGCTGGCGAGCGCAGCGGCGGTTCGACGTTTGTAAGCGTAGCCCAAGCCTAGCAAGGCGGCGAGCAGCACGGCGACAGTTGCGATTCCCGCCACTTGGTTCGCGCGTAAGCGCGCACGCTCAAGCTCGACCTCGCGCAGTGCGTTGCGAACGGCGGCCAGTTCAGCTGCACTTTCCGTGGCGCGTGAGGAGACCATCGGAGTCAATTTGGCAAAAGGGATGACTTGCCGATTGGCGTTGCGGCGACGGCGCAGGGCGTTGGCGCGCTGCAACTCACTCAGTGCTGCAGCATAATCTCCTTCGCGCCCGAGTAAGTCGCCTTTGGCTTCATGTAGGTCGGCGGCGAGTCCCGGATTTTGCTCTTCGTCACAGAGAGAGGTGGCCGTATCTATGGCGTGCCGCGCTCGCTGATATTCGTTCGCCGCGCTGTAAGCAGCGATGATAGCCAGCCACTGCGCCGAGTTGCGTTTGCTTGGCGTGTCGTTGTCTTCGGCGGCAGCGAAATATGCTGCTGCCGCTACATAGTTTTTTAAGGACGCGGCGGCATAACCGAGTTGATTGCGCGCTTCGGTTTGCACGGCGACATCCTCTCGCGTAGTGGCGGCGTGGAAAACTTCTTCCCATCGTGGTGCGAACACTGGCACTCGGTCTTCACGAGTTTCGCGAGCGCGCTCTAGCAACACTTGATAGTGATCGGTTTGCGGATCGGCGAGCAGTTCAGCGTAAATTCTGTCGCTTTGATCATAGGTCGGGACGCTTCTCGCTAGGACTGCTGCGCGCAGCAGCGATGACACGATGCGCTCGGATGTCTTGCCAAGTTTTTGGATCATCGCATCGGCAGCGTCGAGATCGGCGAGAGCCTGGTCCGTGCTGCCTGCGCGATGGAGGTAGTTGGCAACTTGCAAATATAGGCTAATCAACAAATCCGGTTCTCCCAGGCTGCGAGCAACCCGGAGGGCGTTGCCGATTTGAGAGACCGCATCCATCCAGCGTTCGCGAGAAGCAAAAGCGGCAGCCAGTTCACGATGGGCTGCGATGCGAGCGTGAGTGTCATCGAGGTTGTCGGCTTGGATGCGCTGGGCGACGAGACGCTCGAAGTCGATCTCTCCTTGTTTACTTTTAGCTGTCACGAGTGAGTCGAGCAGCGTTGTGTCGTGTCCTGCCTTATTTTCTGCCGACGCGCAGACCAGCGAGAGGAGTATGAAAACAGCAAGGTAGGGCGTGCGGCGCATAGACATTCAAAGCGGCAAGCGCAGACTGAGGTCGTAGGTGCGACCGAGCGGATTATGCAACGCAGCGTTATAGCCCCAGACCAGATTAGCAAAGGGAGGATCGCGGTCGGCGATATTGCCGATGCCAAGTTGTAACCGTAGATTTCGTCCGTGGCCGCGCCACACCCCGCGGGAAAAGCGGTAGCTGGCGCGCAGATCTACTGTCGTCCAAGAGCTAATGCGCGTGGTTTGATCCAAAAACGCGCCAGTCGTATTGGAGGCAAAACCGTCGCTGAAGTGGACAATAGCGCCGACTTCCCAGGTGTTCGTGGACCACCAGCAACTGCCCAGCGCGGTCCAACGTGGCGGCGAGCCGGTGTCAGTGCCATTTTCAACGATCGCCGTGGTTCCGGGGGTGAGCTCGGTGCGGAAATCGAGTTGGCGCACAAAATCCGCTCGCACTGCCAGTTTTCCGGAGGCGAAGGCGCGATCATAACCGAGGCCGAGATCGAGACTGCGGGCGCTGATGCGGCCAAAGTTTACCGTGGTGGCGTCCACGAGAGTGATTTGACCGTTGGAATCGCGGATGATGCGTCCGGGAAAAAGCGCTTCGTTATTCACGAGCGTTTGCTCAGTAAGCGTAGTCAGACGATCGCGCAAAGAGGTGTCGGTGAATGCGCCATGGACTTGCAAGCCGCTAAGAAAACTTGGTCGGTAGTTGGTGGATAGCCGCCAAGTTTTTGACGTCTCGGCTTGGATGTTCGGATTGCTGCCGCGCACGCGTCCCACGGAGTAAGTCGCGCCTCCTTGAAGCGGATCTTTGATGGTGCTGGTTCCGCTGAGCAAAGTGTTCTCGAATTCCGACAAGGCTGGTGCACGAAATCCGCCGGCGTAGCTGGCTCCAAATCGGAGGTCATGGGTGGGCGACCAGCCAAGCCCATAGCTCGGGGTGAGATTACGATAAGCGCCGGCATGCTCCGCGCGTGCCGCGAATTTGAGCGAAAGTTTTCGAAGGCCGGGTTGAGCATTGGCTTCACCCACCAGCGGCACGGCAATCTCTGTGTAGAGACCACGCGTGGTTCGTTTCGTTTCGCTGGCTGCATCTTGGCCAAATTTGGGGTTGGTCGAAGTGCGATCGCGAGAAGCCCGCGATAGGTCAGCGCCAGCCACCAATAGCAAGTCACCGCCCGGCATGTGTGCGAGCGGCCCGCTGGTATTGGCATCCAACGTCGTGAGTGTGGAATCACCGGAGACAATCGCCTCGTTCATTAAATCCGCGGACACGGCGGCGTTGAGTGGCCCGACGGCTGGGTCGCCAAATGGATTAAAACTCCCGTTGGCGAGGGCGGCGATCAGGAGGCTGGTGCGCAGTTCTAGTGTGCGGGAGGTGAAATCTTCGCGAGCATGACTCGCGCTGGCTTCCCAGCGCCACTGCTCTCCAGCGCGTCCGCGGACGCCGAAGGTGCTGCGAAGATTTTCCACTTCCACTACTTGAGGGCGTCGAGGTGCCTCGACGAGCACTAGACTGACGATCACGTCTTGGCCAAACGGGTTACGCGGATCGCTCGCGAGCACACGTGAGTTAGCTCCTCCGAAGCCGCCGCCGAGCACTGCGGGCGGCTCGTTGGCGGTTTCGCTGCGCCGATCGGACCAAGCAGTCTGGAAAAAAGTTTCCAGCCGTGGGTTGAGGCGCCAAGTGGCAGACAAGTTCACGCCCCACTGATTCATTTCTCCGATGAGGTCTTTGTCTGCCGCGGTGTTGTAACGGCGTTGGTTGAGCGCGGAGAAACCGGCAACGGGTTCAAAATCGGCCAAAGCCGGTGCCGCGCCTGTCGCGCCTTCTCGGACGAGTGCGATGCGCGTCGAGCCGCCGCCGGGCAGCGTGAGTCCTGTGAGATTGCCGACAGCGGCGACGATGACGGGTGGACTACCTAGGCTGAGGCGGTAATCAAATCCGCCGAGTGCCGTCAGATTTTGCCGGGCAGAAAATTCACGCTGGGACGCGCGCAGCGCTTCGCGGCGATAGTTGGTGACGGCGAGCAGCAGCTCGAGTGGCCCGCGGATCAGCCCATGCGACCAAGTGGCTTGCCGCTCAAAACCGCCACCGCGAGACGTGCCGCGCGCAGACGTTGTTAATTCGCCGCCGCTTTGTCCGTGCTTAAGCACCACATTGATGACGCCGCCGACAGCATCAGAGCCATAGATAGATGATGCGCCATCGGGCAGGATCTCGACACGCTCAATTAACCCGAGGGGAATGGAGGACAAATCATAGAAGCCTGCGCCGGTGCCGCTGGCGGTGTCGCCTTGTGTGGCGAGTGGCATGCGTCGTCCGTCAATTAATACGAGGGTGTTGCCCGCGCCGAGTCCACGCAGGCCAGCTGCTGCGACACCGGTTTGGGGAGGAGAAGCTGTCGAGCCGCTGAAATTGAAAAGCGCTGTAGCAAGGCCATAGCTGGGTGAACCATTCGGCACAGTGCCGGGGCCAGTTCCTGCGCCGCCATAATTCTGCGGCAGCTGTGCGATGAGTTCTTCAAGACGAGTGGCACCGCTACGATCGATGTCGGCCTGCTCCAACACGATGGCGCCCATCGGCAGATTATCGGCAAGTCTGCTGCCGATGACCATCAATGGTTCCAAAGTGACGACGGATGGATCTTCAACGGAAGCGGTGTCGGTTGAATTGGTCGCTCTAATTTCCAGCCAGTTTACGCAAATTAGCGCAGCGAGCAGGAAACGGAATCGGCGAGGCATGGCGCGGACAGCTAGCAAATCGCTGCCGGAGGGCGAACAATTTTAGCTAGCACTTGCACGCCGCCTCAGATGAGGCCGAGCTTCATCTTACCTTCTTCGGAAATCATGCTCTGGTTCCACGGTGGTTCCCAGGTGATGCGCACGTCGGCGGCGGCGACGCCGGGAACGAGCAAAACTTTGTTCTTTGCGTCTTCTGCGATAACGGGGCCCATGCCGCAGCCGGGCGCGGTCAGCGTCATGGCGACGTCCACACGATGCGTGCCGTCATCCTGCTTGGCGATGTCCATCGTGTAAACGAGGCCGAGGTCCACGATGTTCACGGGGATTTCCGGGTCAAAAACTTGGCGGAGTTGCGCCCAAACCGCATCCGGCTCAGGGGCTGCGCCGGGCGTGGCGGTGTTGGCGGCGGGAGCCGCTTGCGCCTGCTCGCCGAGTGCATCGGCGTCACTGCCGGTGATGCGGTAAAGACCCGAGCCGGTTTGCACGGTGTAGCTACCGCCGAGCACTTGATGGATAAAGACCGTCTCGCCAGCAGCGAGGGTGTGCTTGTCGCCCGAGGGAATCTGATGAGCGACGACGTCGCGGGAGAGAGTGCGTTCGCGATTCTGCATGGAGGGAGAAAGTCTGGATAGTAAATGTTAGGAGAAGGAAGTCAGGTAACGGAAGGTAGTGTATCCTGACTTCTGGCTCCTTATTTCTTAAATTTTTCGCGAATGATGGTGTTGAGGCAGTCGTGCAGTTGCTCGTTTCCGGCTTTGCCGAGGACTTCCTCGAAGAAACCAAACACGAGTAATTCGTCGGCTTGCGCTTTTTTGATGCCGCGAGATTGCAGGTAAAATTCCTGTTCGGCGGGAATACGAGCGGAAGTCGCACCGTGGGTGCAGCGCACGTCATTGGCTTGGATTTCGAGGCCAGGCAGCGAGTGCGCTTCGGCGTCGTCGGAGAGCATGAGGTTGCGGTTGCTCTGGTAGGCGTCGGTCTTCTGTGCGTCTGGATCTACTACGATGAGGCCGGAGAAGATGGTCTTCGCTTGGTCGAGCAGCGCGTTTTTATAGAGCAAGTTGGACGATGTGTTCGGCGCTTGGTGAATTTGTAGAGTGCGTTGATCAAACTCCTGCGTGTCGTGTGCGATAGTGAGCGCGAGCATTTCCGAGTGCGCGCCGGGCGCTTGCAACTGGGAGAACGACTCGTGCCGCGCTTGGCGCGCACCGGCGTGGAGGTTGAGTGAGAGCACGCGGGCATCACGGCGGGCGATGGTGGCGTTGAACTGGAACGAGAGTGCTTGGTGGCTCCAATCTTGCATGGCGACGTAGGTGAGCTGCGCGCCGTGGCTGGCGAAGAGGTCGTTGCCGCCGCAGATGAATTGGGGCGCGTCGGTCGCGCTCGAACGGAAGAAGTCGGCGACGGTAACCTTAGCGTTTTCGTCGGCGACGACGAGTGTGTGCGGGAAGAGGGCGGTGTTGGCACCGCAGGCGTAATGAAATACGCCGATGGGCAAGGGGACTTCGACGCCCTTGGGCACATAAATGAAGGCGCCGTCTTCGAGGAAGGCTTCGTGGAGCGCGGCGAATTTTTCCGAGCCGAGTTTGGAAGGCTGCGTCAGCAAGTGCTCGCGAACGAGTTGCTCGTGCTTCACGAGCGCGTTTTGGAGCGTGTCCACGATGACGCCACGTTGCTCGAGTTCGGCGGAGAGACCTTCGCGACTGTGGAGGCGGTGGTTGGCGAGGACGAGCTTGGCGGATTTTTCCACGCCGAGTGAGGTGTGCGGATTAGACGTCGCGGCTGCAGGCACGGGCTGAAAGTCGGCCAGCGTGAGGGTGCTGAAATTGGAGAAGCGCCAGCCTTCGTGCGTGCGGGTGGGCATGGGCAGCGTGGCGAAGCGAGCGTAAGCGGCGCGTTTGCGCTCTAGCCACCATGCAGGCAGGTGGGCGACGCGTTGCAGGTGAGCGGCGAAGGCGGCTTCGGTGAAGGAGCCGACGACGGCGGTGACGGGAGTGGAAAGGGAGGAGGACATTTTCGGAATCTTTGTTCTTACTCTTAATCTTTCTCTTTCTTTTGTCGGCCTCTGCTTCATCGCTCTCCGATTTGGAGAGAAAGATTAAGAGAACGACGAAAGAGAATGACCGTGGTTCAGCCGACCGAGCCCTCCATTTCGAGGTCGATGAGGCGCTTGAGTTCGACGGAGTATTCCATCGGGAACTGGCGGGCGAGGTCGTTGATGAAGCCGTTGACGGCGAGGCTCATGGCTTGAGCTTCGGAGAGGCCGCGTTGCTGCATGTAGAAAATCATGTCTTCGGAAACCTTCGAGACGCTCGCTTCGTGCTGCGTGGCGTTGCGATCCCCGCGCACAGAGATGGCCGGGTAAGTGTCGGTGCGCGAGTTGGTGTTAATGAGGAGCGCGTCGCACTCGGTGTTGTTTTTGCAACCTTTGAGGCGTTTCGGGATGTGCACTTGGCCACGGTAAGTAGCGCGGCCTTGCCCGACGGAGATGGACTTCGAGATGACGTTGGACGTCGTGTTGTCGGCGGCGTGGATCATCTTCGCGCCGGTGTCCTGGTGCTGGCCGTCGTTGGCGAGCGCGATGGAGATGACTTCGCCGCGTGCCTTGCGTCCCTTGAGGACGACGCCCGGGTATTTCATCGTGAGGCGGCTGCCGATGTTGCAATCGATCCACTTAATCTCGGCTTCCTCGTGCGCGACGCCGCGTTTGGTGACGAGGTTGAAGACGTTGTTCGCCCAGTTTTGGACGGTGATGTATTGGATCTTCGCGCCTTTGAGGGCCACGAGCTCAACGACCGCGCTGTGCAGCGTGGCCGTGGAGAACTTCGGGGCGGTGCAGCCTTCCATGTAGGTGACTTCCGCGCCTTCGTCGGCGATGATGAGCGTGCGCTCAAATTGGCCAAAGTTTTCCGCATTGATGCGGAAGTAGGCTTGGAGCGGCTGCGCGACTTTTACGCCGGGCGGCACGTAGATGAACGAGCCGCCGGAGAACACGGCGCTGTTGAGTGCGGAGAATTTGTTGTCGCCGGTCGGGATGACTTTACCGAACCACTTGCGGAAAAGCTCGGGGTGCTCGCGCAGGCCTTCGGTGGAGTTGACGAAGATGACGCCCTGCTTCGCGACGATGTCCTTGATGTTGGAGTAGGCGGCTTCGGAGTCGAATTGCGCTTCGACGCCGGCGAGGAACTTGCGCTCTTGCTCGGGAATGCCGAGGCGTTCGAAGGTCTTTTTGATGTCGTCCGGCACTTCGTCCCACGTGCGCTTGGGCTTCTGGCCTTGTGCGAGGTAGTAGCGGATTTTGTCGAAATTAATGTTTTCGAGATCCTTCGTCGCCCAATGCGTGGGCATAGGCTTTTCGCGGAAGGTCTTCAGGGCGCGCAGGCGGAAGTCGAGCAGCCAGTCCGCTTCTTTTTTGACGGAGCTGATGTAGCGCACGGTGTCCTCAGTGAGGCCGGTGCCGGCGTCGTAGTCGTATTTGACGTCGTAGGTGAAATTGCCGGCGGACTGGTCAATTCCGGCGACGGGATTCTCGGTGCCGGTGACGTCCTCGATTTCGGTGGGCGGTTTCATGGGCGAAATAGTTAAGTGCGCGTTGAGGCGCTTAGGCGGTGGCGAGTTCTTGTTTCACCCAGTCGTAGCCTTTGGCTTCGAGTTCGAGGGCGAGGTCTTTGTTGCCGCTCTTCACGATGCGGCCGTCATACATCACGTGGACGAAGTCCGGCACGATGTAGTCGAGCAGGCGCTGGTAGTGGGTGATGAGCATGATGCCCGGGGAGGAGGGGCTGTTGCGCTGGGCGTTGACGCCTTCGGCGACGATGCGGAGCGCGTCGATGTCGAGGCCGGAGTCCGTCTCGTCCATGAGGCAGAACTTGGGCTCGAGCATCGCCATCTGGAGGATTTCGCAGCGCTTTTTCTCGCCGCCGGAGAAGCCTTCGTTGACGGCGCGCGAGGTGAACTTCCGGTCGATTTTGAGGAGGTCCATCTTGCTGTAGAGGCGCTTGTAGTAAGCGGAAGCGTCGAGCTCTTCGCCTTCGGCCATGCGGGCTTGGACGGCGGCGCGGAGGAAGTTGGCGATGGAGACGCCGGGGATTTCGCTCGGGTATTGGAAGGCGAGGAACAGGCCGGAGCGCGAACGCTCGTCCACTTCCATCTCGAGGACGGATTGCCCGTCGATCCGCACGTCGCCGCCGACGATCGCGTAGTCCGGGTGTCCGGCGATGGCTTTGGCGAGGGTGGACTTGCCGGTGCCGTTGGGGCCCATGATGGCGTGGACTTCGCCGGGGCGGATGGTCAGGGTCAGGCCCTTGACGATCGGCTTGTCGCCGAGGTTGACGTGGAGGTCTTGGATTTCGAGCTGGCTCATGGAGAAAAAGTGAAGGGGGTGAGTGAGAGGGTGGGGGTGACGGTGAGTGGCCGGGTGCGCGTCAGTTATTGTGGTTGGCGGCGGAGCCGCGGAAATTGAGTTCGATACTGGTGGCGTTGAAACCGACGGGCAGCACCTCGCGTAGCTTGGCAATCAATTCTGGTGGCAAGTCCACATCGTGGATTTGGCCGGTGGTCTCGTCGTGAAAATGCGCGTGTTCGTGAAGATTCGGGCAGTAGCGGGTCGGGGCGCGTTCGAGGTTCACTTGGCGCACGAGACCGCACGAGATGAGTGTGTCGAGGCAGTTGTAAACCGTGGCGAGCGAGATGGACGGCATGCGCGATTTGACGCGGGCGTAAATCTCGTCGGCCGTCGGGTGGTCGCGCTTTTCGTAGATGACTTGATAGACAACCTCGCGTTGCGGGGTGAGCCGCAGGCCGCCGGGGAGGCGGTCTTGCAGCGCTTGGTGGGCTTGGTCGGCGACGGTCATAAGGGAAGTAAACCAACCAAAGGCCCGTCCCGTTCTTTCGCAAGTGAGATTTAGAATTATTCTAATAATAAATATAAATCAATCGCCCATCGTGCTTTAGAATAAAGCAGCGGCCTTTATCCCGCGATTTTCTTCTCCGTCTGGGATTTCAGATCAGCCGGCTAACGCTGCGTCGAGGGCTGTGAGCAGCTCTTGCATGGTGGCGTCAGTTTCGTCGCCCATGTTGGAGATGCGAAAGGTCTGGCCCTTGAGCTTGCCGTAGCCGCCATCAATCAGGAAGCCCCGCGCCTTCAACCGCTGGTTCACGGCGGGTAGATCCACGCCGAGCGTGTTGGCGAAACAGTTGAGCGTTACAGAGCCACTGCCCTCAGCAGGAAACAGCTTGAAGCCGCGCGCTGTGCCCCAATCGCGCACGAGGCGGTTGAGCCGGGCATGCCGGGCGTAGCGGGCGTCGAGCCCCTCGGCGAAAAAGTCGTCCAGTTTCGATTGGAGCGCGTAGATGAGCGGGATGACGGGCGTGCTCGGCGTCATGCCGCCTTCGTGGTTTTTCTGGAACTCCACAAAATCGAAATAATAACCGCGAGCTGGCGCAGTGGCCGCTTTCGCCAGGGCACGAGCCGAGACCGAGAACAGCGCCAAGCCCGGTGGCATCGCGAAGGCTTTCTGCGAGCCGGTGAGCACGACGTCGAGGCCGAGCGCGTCTTTGCTAATGGCCATCGCACTGAGGGAGCTCACCGTGTCCACGATGCTGATGACGTCGGGAAACTCGCGCAGCACGGCGGCGAGCGCGGGCAAGTCGCTCATGCAGCCGCAAGAGGTCTCGTTGTGGATAATCGTGACGGCGTCGTAGCCGCCTTTGGCCAACTCGGCATGGAGCGCGGCGGGGTTAACCGGCTGGCCCCACTCGGCGCGCAGGCCTTCGGCGGCGAGTCCGCAGCGGCGGGCGACGTCGAGCCACTTGTCGGAAAAGGCGCCGTTCATGCAGCAGAGCACCTTCTTTTGGACGAGATTCCGCAGGGCACCTTCCATCACGCCCCACGCGCTGCTGGTGGAAAGATAGACTGCGTCGCGTGTGCCGAATAATTCCTGCAGGCGCGGCTGGAGGCTGCGGTAGAGGGCGATGAAGTCGCTGCTGCGGTGGCCGATCATCGGTTGCGCCATGGCGCGCAGGGTCTTTTCGGAGACGGCGATGGGACCGGGAATGAAGAGTTTGTAAGCGGCGGGCATGGGAGGAAATGGCGGCACGGAAAACAGGAGATGTCTTCACGCGAACTCTTATCAGGGCCAGAATTCTCCCAAAACGAAAGCCGGATTTTCGTCAGTGCAGGCTCGCAGCAGGGGTGCCATTCTAGCAGGCCGGTGTTGCGTTGGGCGCGGACGGCCTCCAAAACGCATCAGCACTCGCCAACCCCGATTATCAAAGCCACTTTCGCTCCCGATGCCTTCCCGCTGGCTCCGCCATAAGACCCACGACTTCGAGCAGTTCGTCTTTGACGTCATTATGGGCAAACGGGAGGGCCCGGCCGCACTGGTGTTTGCGGCGTTTTTGCAGGCGTTGTCGTGGTTGTTCAGTGGAGTGGTGCAGCTCCGCCTCTGGCTTTATCGGCGGCGCATTTTGCACGACCAACCGCTGGGTTGTCTCGTGGTGGTGGTGGGCAACCTGACCGTGGGTGGCACTGGCAAGACGCCCGTGGTCGAGATGTTTTCGCGGGCGCTGCGCGATCGCGGACGCAAAGTCGCCATCCTCAGTCGCGGCTACAAGAGCAAGGCTCCGCCGATCTGGCGGCGATGGTGGCACGCCTTCACGCATGCCGAGCCGGAGCCGCCGCGTATCGTGAGCGACGGCACGCGCGTGTTGCTCGATTCCGAAGTCGCCGGCGACGAGCCCTACATGCTCGCACGCAACTTGCCCGGCGTCGTCGTGCTCGTGGACAAGGACCGCGTGAAAGCCGGCGCTTACGCCATCCGCCGCTTCGGCTGCGACACGCTCGTGCTCGACGACGGCTTCCAATACCTGCCGCTCAAGGGACGCTTGAACCTGCTGCTCGTAGACAAGAACAACCCCTTCGGCAACGGGCACCTGCTGCCGCGCGGGATTTTGCGCGAGCCAGTCAAACATCTGCAGCGCGCCTCCTACGTTTTTCTAACCAAGTCGAACGGGCACCGCGATGAGGAGCTGGAAAACTTTATCCGGCGTTTTAATCCCGGCGCCGAAATCATCGAGTGTGCGCACCGTCCGCAATATCTCCAGCGACTCGCACGCGATGAACACCGTCCGCTGGAGGATTTGCGCGGGCGCGCCGTGGCGTGTTTCAGCGGCATCGCCACGCCAGAGAGTTTTGAAAAGTTTCTACGAGAAGCTGGGGCTCGAATTGTCTACGCTGGACGCTTTCTCGATCACCATCGATTCACGGACGATGACCTCGCCGAGACTTATGCGGCGGCGCAGGCGGCAGGCGCAGAGTTTATTGTCACGACGGAGAAAGATGCAGTGCGTCTGACCGCGCCCGAGCGTTGTCCGTTGCCGCTGTATTTTTTGCGCCTAGAAATCGAGATTCTGCGTGGCGCGGCGGACTTTCAGGAAGCGGTCGGCAAAATCTGTTTCCCGCGCGGCCGTCCGGCCGACCAAGAACCAGAGACCGCGAAGTCCACGACGCCTTGAAGCGCCCTTTGGGATTGAAGCGCGGGCGGCGGCGCGGCGTTATCAGCGCATGAGTGATCCCCGTTTTGCTGAATTGGCCAAGGTGCTAACTGGTTTTTCTTGTGCGCTGAAGAAGGGCGACCGCGTGCTGATTGACGCGTTTGACAGCCCCGACGCATTTACCATCGCGCTCATCCGTGCGGTGCGTGCCCATGGCGCCGTGCCCTATGTGCAAATGCACCGCGCACGCGTCGCCCGCGAGTTGCTGCGCGAGGCGAGCCCGGGCCAATACGAGTTGGCGGCCGAGCTTGAACTGCGCCGCATGAAAAAGATGGATGCCTACATTGCCGTGCGCGGTTCCGATAATATTTTCGAATCTTCCGACGTGCCTGCTGACAAACTCCGCGCGGTCAGCCGCGCAATGAAACCCGTGCTCGATCATCGCGTGAACAAGACTCGTTGGGTCGTGCTCCGCTGGCCCACGCCGGCCATGGCGCAGCAAGCGGCGATGAGCACGGAGGCGTTCGAGGATTATTTCTTTCGCGTGTGCACTTTCGATTATCGGCGCTACGGCCCGGGTATGAAGGCGCTCGAAAAACTGATGAACCGCACTGACCGCGTGCACCTGAAAGGCCCGGGCACTGACTTACGGTTTTCCATCAAAGGCATCGGCGCCGAAGCCTGCGGCGGCTTGCGCAACATCCCTGACGGCGAAGTGTTTTCCTGCCCGGTGCGCGACAGCGTCGAAGGCGAAATCACTTTCAACGCGCCGACGGTTTATCTCGGCACCGCATTCGACAATATCCGGCTCGTCTTCCGGGCGGGCAAAATCGTTGAGGCCACGTCGAACGACACCAAGCGCCTCAACCAGATTCTCGATACCGACCCCGGTGCGCGCTACATCGGCGAATTCGCCATCGGCTTCAATCCGCACATCACGCGTCCGATGCGGGATATTCTTTTCGACGAGAAAATCGCAGGCTCCTTCCACTTCACGCCTGGCCAAGCCTACGAAATTGCAGGCAACGGCAACAAGTCGTCGATTCACTGGGACATGGTTTCCATCCAGCGGCCCGACTGGGGCGGCGGCGAAATCTGGTTCGACGGCAAACTCATCCGCAAAGACGGCCTCTTCGTGCCGCCCGCACTGCAAAAACTCAACCCCGACGCTCTGCTCAAGAGCTGAGAGGAACGTTCACGGGGCGAGTGCCAGCCCGAAGAGCTTTTCGGCTATAGCAACTCGCGCCGACGTTAGTTATTAAAGCGGAAGAGCGCGACGTCGCCGTCGGCGAAGACGTATTCTTTGCCTTCGAGTCGGTATTTACCGGCGTCGCGGGCGGCGGCAGTCGAGCCGAGGCGCGTGAGGTCTTCGTAGCTCACGACTTCGGCTTTGATAAAGCCCTTCTCGAAGTCGGTGTGAATGACGCCAGCGGCTTGCGGAGCTTTCCAGCCTTTCACGATCGTCCAAGCGCGCACTTCTTTTTCGCCGGCGGTGAAATAGGTTTGGAGGCCGAGCAGTGCGTAGGCTCCACGGATAAGAGCGGACACGCCGGAGTCGTCCACGCCGAGGTCGTTGAGAAACGCCTTCGCTTCTTCGGGGGAGAGTTCGATGAGCTCAGCTTCGATTTTCGCGGAGATGGGCACGTAGGCGGCGTCGTGGTGTGTGCGCACGTATTCCGCGACTTTCTGCACGAAGGGATTTTGTTCGGCAGTCGCGAGGTCGCTTTCGGCGACGTTGCACGCGAAGAGCACGGGCTTGGCCGTCAGCAGTTGGAAAAGCTTCATCAGCGACTTCTCGTCGTCGCTGGCTTCGAGGGTGTTGGCGGTTTTGCCGGAGTTGAGGTGTGGCTCGAGTTTTTGCAACAAGGCCACTTCGGCGATGGCTTCCTTGTCGCCGGACTTGGCCTTCTTTTGGGTTTTGTCGATGCGCTTGGTGACGGCGTCGAGGTCGGCGAGCACGAGCTCGGTGGTGATGACCTCGATGTCACGCACGGGGTCTACGCCGCCCATCGTGTGGACGACGTCGCTGTCTTCGAAGCAGCGCACGACTTGGACGATGGCGTCCACTTCGCGGATATTGGCGAGAAACTGGTTGCCGAGGCCTTCGCCTTTGCTGGCGCCGGCGACGAGGCCTGCGATGTCCACAAACTCGATGGCGGCGGGTATGATGACGTTCGTCTTCGCAATCTTTTGGAGGACGGCGAGACGGGCGTCGGGCACGTTCACGACGCCGACGTTGGGATCAATCGTGCAAAACGGATAATTGGCGGCCTCGGCCTTGCGGGAGCGCGTGAGGGCGTTGAAGAGAGTGGATTTGCCTACGTTGGGCAGGCCGACGATGCCGACTTTGAGCATAAGGTGGCGAACGTCTCAGCCGGGTTGCCCAGCGGTCAACGGCAAATCGTGCGGGGGCGCAATCCGGCGGCCCTTAGATCTTGGCCGCGAGCTTGGCCTTGAGGCTGGCTTTGTCGGTCATGCCGACGATTTGTTCGACGACTTGGCCGCCCTTAAAGAGCAAGAGGGTGGGGATGGCGCGGACGCCGTATTGGGCGGCGAGGTCGCCGGCTTCGTCCACGTTCACCTTGGCGATGCTGACTTTGCCAGCCAGCTCGGTGGCGAGCTCTTCAAGCACGGGCGCGATGGCCTTGCAGGGGCCGCACCAGGGAGCCCAGAAGTCCACAAGGACAGGTGTGGCGGCGCTGGTGGCGGAGGAGAAAGTGGCGGTGGTGAGGTTGGTGATATTGGCGGACATGGCAGGAAAGGGTGAGGGAGGGTGAGAGTGAAAGTGGAGAGGGGAGAGTGGGTGTGGCTAACTTTAGCGCGGGCGGGATTTGTCGATGATTTCGGCGAGCTCGGTTGGCTCGACGTTTTCGAGAACTTTGCCGCGGCGTTTGAGAGTTTCGAAGGTCTTAATGACGGTCTCGGTCATGCGGCCGTGGGTTTCTTCGGAGCCGCCGACGAGAGTGAACTTTTCGGCGCGGGTGATGCGTTTGTGGCCGTCCTGATGGTCGAGACCGAGGCCGAGTAAATGCGCAGGGCCACCAGAGGCTGCAGCGGGGGCGGCCTTAGTTGGGCTGGGCTTGGTCCGGCTGCGGGCCGGGCGGCGGGTTGGTTTCTTCATCGTGTGCGGAGACGGTGTCCGCCTCGGCCGGAGTTTCAAGCGACTTTTCTTCGACAGCGGTGCAGATGATATCGGCGAACGCTTCATCTTGTTGCAGCGTCAGCTTTTTCAGGCGCGTGAGTTCGAGCACGGCGAGGAAAGTGGCGACGAGGCGGCGGAGCGTGGTTTTTTCCGGGAAGAGGCTGGAGAAAGAAAATTGCGGGCGGTCGCGCAGGTGGCTGAGCACGTATTCCATTTGGTCAGCGACGGTGACTTGCTCGGCGTGGATTTCGCCAACCACGAGTTTTTCGGCGAGGCGGCGGAGCACGAGGTTAAAGCTATTCCAAAGCTCGATGCGATCCACGTGGCGCAACGGGCGCTCCGAGGCCGGCGCGAAGGCCGAGCCGGGACGGGGCAAGCGGTCTTGGGCGTCGCGGGCCATGTCGCCAAGCGTGGCGGCGGCTTCCTTGAACTTCTTGTATTGGAGCAGTTGGTGCACGAGCTCCCAGCGCGGATCGAGTTCGTCCTCCTCAGCATTCGGATCGACGGCTTGCTGGTGCTTGGGCAAGAGCATCCGGCTTTTGATTTCCATCAGCGAGGCGGCCATCACGAAGAAATCGCCCGCGACCTCGATCTCCAGTTGTTGCATGGAGTAAAGGATATCGAGGTATTGCCGAGTGACGGTGGCAATCGGGATGTCGTAGATATCCAGCTCGTTCTTGCGGATCAGAAAGAGCAGCAAGTCGAGCGGGCCCTCGAATACGGGCAATTTGATGCGATAATCAGCTTCGGCAACCACGCGCGCAGTCGAGGGCGGCCCTTGCCGTCGTGCAACTGGAAAAAGCCGACGCGGGCGGCGGCGCGCAGGATTTCGCTTCGACACCCGGCCCAAATAGGCGAAGCCTGCCGCCATGCCCGCCTATGTCTTCGCCACGGAACTCGGCTCTTGCCGGTTGGAATGGAGCGAAGGTGGCCGTGTGACCAGCTGTCGCCTGTTGGCCGGACGCGCCCCCCGAGCGGGTGCGACGGCAGAGCTGCCGACTTGGGTGCGCGAACTTGCCAGCCGGGTGCAAGCGCACTTGGCGGGCCGGATACAGGATTTTCAACGTGCGCCGCTGGACTGGGCGCAGGTGACGGATTTTCAACACGCCGTCTATCTACGTGCTCAAGCAGTCTCGCCCGGCACGACCGCCTCTTACGGGCAAATCGCACGCGAACTTGCGATGGGGCGCGGAGCCGCTCGCGCCGTCGGAGCTGCGCTCGCTGCCAACCCATGGCTCATCCTCGTGCCGTGCCATCGCATTGTGTCTAGCAGCGGCAAACTCACCGGCTTTTCTGCGCCCGGAGGCGTTCGCACCAAGGCTCGGCTGCTCGCTCTCGAAGGCGCCGAGCTACCGGTCGGATAGGGGAGTCAACGTGCCTCGCTTGCGGCTTGTGACGTCCTTGTGCATCGGCTCTGCTCGCATCAGGCATGGCACATAAAGCATCTTGTCCGCCAGCGGAATGATCTTAGGTTGATAGCGTCAAATCATGAAATTTGCAGCCATTGAAACCCCTAGAATTCGCCAAGAGGGACTTGGGCAGTTCCTCACTGCGACGCCTGTGGCTGACTACATGGCTTCAATCTTTGGGCTGCTTCCTGAGACGGTGCGTCTGCTTGACGCTGGTGCTGGGGCCGGCTCACTCACGACCGCCTTCGTTTCTCGTTGTTGCGAAAAACGTGACGGCGTTCGCGCCATCGAAGCCACTCTCTACGAACTCGACGAGGAAATCTTGGACGTACTGTCAGCGACAATGCGAGAATGCGAACAGCAGTGCGCCGACGCTGGAATCGCCTTCACATTCACCATTCATCACGCCGATTTCATTCAAGAGATATCGGCATGTCTCGTCGGCGATTTATTCGGCAAGTATCCGCCTGCGTTTGATGCCGCCATTGCGAATCCGCCATATCGCAAAATCGGCGCTGATTCTGCCGAGCGCCGAGCGCTGCGTTCCGCCGGGATTGAGACCAGCAACCTCTACGCAGGCTTCATCGCGCTCATTCAGCGATTACTTGTTCCCGGTGGACAACTAGTCGGCATCACGCCACGGAGTTTTTGCAACGGCCCTTACTTTCGCCCATTCCGGGAAGACTTCTTGGGCCAACTGGAACTCCGTCGGATACATGTCTTCGAATCACGCCAAGCCGCCTTCCGCGATGACGGCGTGCTGCAGGAGAATATCATTTTCCACGCCGTGAAGGGGCTGAATCAGCCAGACGAACTCACTATTTCCAGCAGCAGCGGGGAGCACGGTGATGATATTTCCGAGTCCGTCGTTCCTTTCACCGAAATCGTCCATCCTCGCGACCCCGAGAAATTCATTCATATCCCTTCTGCAGCTTGTCACGCGATGGCCAAGGAAACGATGGATGGCCTTCACACCAGCCTCGCCTCACTCGGCCTCACCATTTCAACCGGGCGTGTGGTGGATTTCCGTCTCAAGAATGCACTACGGAAAGAACCCGGGCGTGGCACCGTGCCACTGCTCTATCCCTGCCACTTCAACGGCGGCACCGTCCACTGGCCCAAGCTCGAAGCTCGCAAGCCCAACGCCATTCTCGACAACGACGAGACCCGCCCGTGGCTTGTGCCTTCCGGTGTGTATCTGCTCACGAAGCGCTTCACTTCCAAGGAAGAGCGCCGCCGCCTCGTCGCCTGCCTGTATGACCCAGACTTGGTGAAAGCTCAGTGGGTAGGCTTTGAGAACCACCTGAATTACTTCCACTCCAGCGGGCGCGGCTTGGAGCGCACCCTGGCCTGTGGCCTGTTTGCGTTCCTTAACTCCACCGTTGTTGACCAGTATTTCCGGCGCTTCAGCGGTCACACTCAGGTGAACGCCACCGACCTGCGCACCCTGGCCTATCCCGACCGCAATACGCTCCAAGCGATGGGCCGCGAAATGAAATCCCTCGACCTCTCGCAGGACGAAATCGACCAACTCGTCGCCAAACATCTTCATGCCCGCCGATAAGCCCAACCGCAAAGCCACCGCCCGGAAAAAGCGGCTCGCCGAAGCCATCGTGGCGCTCACTGCATTGCAGTTCGGGCCGAAGCAGCGGAATGAAACCGCCGCCTACACGCTGCTGGCTCTGCTCGACCTTCAGCCGGATGCCGCATGGGCCGACGCGCAGGCTCCTTTGCGTGGCATCACACCCATCATCGACTTCATCGCCACCGCCTACGGCAACCGCTACGCGCCCAACACACGCGAAACCATCCGCGACGACGCGGTGAAATTCTTCGTGGAGGAGGGTCTGCTGCTGCGCAACCCCGACGACCCCAACCGCCCGACGAACAGCGGCAAGACGGTCTATCAAGTCGAACCGACCGCCCTCGCGCTCTTCTGCAAATTCGGAACGCCCGAATGGACTCCCGCCTTGCGGCACTACCTCGCAAGCCGCGAAACGCTCAAGCATGAGATTGCCCGGAAGCGTGACCTCGCCCGCGTGCCCGTGACGTTGCCCGATGGCGGGCAAGTCGCGCTCTCACCCGGCGGGCAGAATCCACTCATCAAGGCCATCATCGAACACTTCTGCCCCGCCTTCGCTCCCGGCGGCGTGGTCCTCTACATTGGCGACACAGAAAACAAATTTGTCCATCTGGAGGCCGATGGCTTGGCCGCGCTTGGGGTCGCCTTGGATTCCGCCGCCAAGATTCCCGATGTCATCGTCCACGACACCCAACGGAACTGGCTCCTGCTCATCGAAGCCGTCACCAGCGCCGGCCCGGTGGACGGCAAGCGCCGCAAAGAACTCAAAGACCTGTTCGCTGGCTGCAAAGCGGGCCTCGTGTTCGTCACCGCTTTCGAGAACCGCCGCACCATGCAGGCCTTCGTCTCTCACATCGCGTGGGAATCCGAAGTTTGGATCGCCGAAGACCCCGACCACATGATCCACTTCAACGGGGAGCGGTTCCTCGGGCCGTATCCGGATGTAATGCCATGAACGAAACACCGACTCGTTTTAACATCCTTTGCCTCGACGGTGGAGGTGCAAAGGGATTCTATACCCTCGGCTTCCTTCGTGAGTTGGAGGCGGCCCTCGGAGTTCCATTGGCCTCGCACTTCCATGCGATCTATGGAACAAGCACCGGAGCAATCATCGCTTCCCTTGTCGCATTGGGCAAAACAGCCGTCGAAACCCTCAAGCTCTACGAGGACAACGTTCCAAGTATTCTTGGAGCAAAGAAACCAGCGGACAAATCTGCGAAGCTGAAGGACGTGGCGGACACGCTTTACAAAGAGTTTAGTTGGGCAGATTTCAAAACGCGGATTGGGATCGTGGCGACGAATTGGACACGTGAAAGACCTTTGCTTTTCAAGAATCAAGTCGATGCAGCCCATGGGATGAAAGCAACATTCGTCCCGGGTTTTGGTTGCACCATCTCAGAAGCGGTGAGGGCTTCTTGTTCGGCTACACCTTTTTTCGAACCGTGTTTCTTGGACCTGAAGAACGACGGGACAATTGAGGCTCGTGACGGCGGTTTTTGTGCAAATAATCCTGCTGTTTTTGCGCTTTCGGACGCTCTTAATCCGATCGGAATAGCTCCGGGAAATATACGACTACTTACAGTCGGTGTCGGTCACTATCCGGAGCCGAAACGCGGTTGGTTTCAGCGCCAAATCCAAAAACTGGCGCCCGTTCACATCCTTCAAAAGACGCTCAACGTTAGCGCGAACACCACGGAAATTCAGATAAAATTGCTGCTTCCTCAAGTTCCACACATACGCGTGAGCGATCGATTCGAAAGCCCTGAACTCGCGATGGATTTCCTGGAGAGCGATCTGGGTCGCTTAAATCTGCTCGTCCAAAAGGGCCGAGATTCATTTTCAGCACGCGAAACCGACTTCAAAAACTTTTTCAATTAGCCATGGCACGCGCAGACCGCTTTGATCGTTTGAGGAGCCGCAGATATCCAATTGAGAAATTGGCGGAGGCGAAAATTCGATCGAATTCCTTAGCAAGCTCTGAGCATGACTTTAGTTATTTAGTGGATGCGATGCAGCCCATCGACGCTCAATTTACTGAGAATACGTTTAAGGAAGGCATTCGTGTCAGAGATCAACTATCCCAGAATCTTCCGTCTAAGTATCAAGCGAAATTTGATTTTCAGGGATCCGTTACCAGCGATACACACATTCGAGTTCACAGCGACATCGACCTGCTCGCGCTGAATGGATGCTTCGTTTCGCTAGATATAGGAGCGCCGAATAGCAGCCCTTACGTAGGCGATCCAATGGCGCAGCTCAATTCGATGCGCACTGATAGCGCTCGCATCCTGAAGGCCAACTTTCCTGCGGTTACAGTAAACGACTCGCCAGGAAAGTCTATCTCCCTCGAAGGCGGTTCATTGAATCGCAAGATTGATGTCGTAATTGGAAACTGGTGGGATACCGAGCTATGGCAGAAGCATCGAGTTAAGATGGCTCGTGGTGTGCGGATTCTCGACACGAAGGTGCCCGAACTCATCCGCAACAAACCATTCTGGCACAATTACGAGATCGACGCGAAGGACAAGAAGACAGGCGGGCTTCGAAAAGTGATAAGGCTTCTTAAAACGTTGAAATATGATGCGGAGCCAGAGCTAAAGATTTCGAGTTACGACATCGCTGCAATTGCTTGGAATATGTCGGAGCCATCTCTGAAAGTGCCCTCGGGTGCATATTTGCAATTGGCGGCAAATGCACGTGATGAGTTGAAGCGGTTTATTGACAGCGAAATTGTGAGGAACGGGCTCAAAGTTCCCAACGGCATGCGAAACGTATTTAGCACAGGAGGAGCAACCTTTGAAAGTCTGCGGCAGCTACATGCCGAGCTTGCAGACTTGATTAGACGCATCGAGACCGCGAGGATCATCTCGTCCTCGAGGACAGCCTCAGCAAGCACCCGAATTTCACTTCCGCGATGGGAGGAGAACCGACCTCAGGTCATTCTGGAGCATTCTTACTAAATGCGATTTTCTCCTGAGACGCGCGTAATGCCTGCCCTTGGCTTAACAGGTGCGCTCACGAATAATCCGGGCTCGAACACGCGGTCGGGTTTTGGCGGTGGCATCCGGTCCGCCGTCTTCGTTAAGTCTAACTTACCGATCTAAACGAGAGCTTCACACGCTCAGGTGCTCGCGAGGGTGGGGCGGGTGTTGAGGTGCTCGGGGCCGGTGTATTTGGCGGATTGCTCGTCGGCGTGGTAACTGGAACGCACGAGCGGGCCGCTCTCGACGACGCCGATGCCAAGGCAGAGTGCGAATTCTTTCCAACGCACAAACTCGTCGGGCGTGACCCAGCGGTCCACGGCCCAGTGTTGCGGGGTGGGTTGGAGATATTGGCCGAGGGTGAGGATGTCGGTGCGGTCGGCGGCGATGTCGCGCAGAGTTTGGGCGATCTCGTCCTGCGTCTCGCCGAGGCCGAGCATGATGCCGGTCTTGGTGGTGAAGCCGCGCGATTTGGCGTGGCGGAGCACGGAACGGGAACGGTCGTAACGGGCTTGCACGCGCACGGGGCGTTGGAGGCGTTCGACGGTTTCGAGGTTGTGGTTGAAGATGTCGGGCTTGGCGTCGAGCACGATGTCCACTTGGTCGAGGTGTCCTTTGAAATCGGGCACGAGCACTTCGATGGCGCAGCCGGGGCTGCGGTAGCGGGTGGCGCGGATGGTGGCGGCCCAGACGCTGGCGCCGCCGTCGTGCAAGTCGTCGCGGGCCACGGAGGTGATGACGCAGTGGCGCAGACCCATGCGGGCGATGGATTCGGCAACGCGGGCGGGCTCGCCGAGGTCGTGCTCAGTGGGGCGTCCGTTTTGGATGGCGCAGAAGTTACACGAGCGGGTGCAGACGTTGCCAAGGATCATGACCGTGGCGGTGCCGCGCGACCAACATTCGCCGATGTTGGGGCACTGCGCGCTCTGGCAAACCGTGTGCAGCTTGTTTTCCTCGGCGAGGCGGCGCGTGGCTTGGTAGCCGGGGCCGGAGGGCAGCTTGGCGCGGAGCCAGTCGGGTTTGCGGAGAGCGGTCATGGAAGGGTCACTAGTGCGGGCAAAAGGAGCGGAAACGCAAAAATTAAATGGCGCGGCGCGGGGTTTTCAGGAGTCGCGCCCGGCGAGGAAGTCCGGCCAGAGTCGCCAGAATTCGTTGGTCAGAACTTGTTTAACTGCGGCCAACTCGACGGGACGGCCCAGCTCGGCTTGCATGGAAGTGACGGTGCCTTCGGCGGCGGTGATGCCGCAGGGGACGATGCCGCCGAAGTGGCTGAGGTCGGGGTGGACGTTCAGCGCGAAGCCGTGTGACGTCACCCAGCGACGCACGCCGACGCCGAGCGCGGCGATTTTGCGCGAGCCGAGCCAGATGCCGGTGCGTCCGGGGTTGCGCGTGGCGGTGAGGCCGAAGTGCGCGACGGTGCAGATGAGCACTTCTTCCAGAAAACGCAGGTAAGCGTGCAAATCGCGGCGCGCTTCCAGACTGACGATGGGGTAACCCACGAGTTGGCCCGGGCCGTGGTAAGTGATGTCGCCGCCGCGATTCGTCTCGGCGACAGCGACGCCGCGCCGCGTCAATTCGGCGGAATCCCAGAGCAAGTGGCTGGCCGCGCCGGGTCGCACGCCGAGGGTGAAGACCGGCTCGTGCTCGGTGAAGACGAGGGTGTCGGGCCCGCCGGCGAGCCGGGCCGCGACGAGGGCGTCTTGGCGAGCGCAGCTGTCGGCATAAGCAGTGCGGCCCCAATCCAAGGTCACGCCTGCGCGTCCCAAGGTAGGCGTGGGCGAAGTGGCGGCAAACGCGGGAGGCTCGGGTGGCATCGGCATCAGCGTGTGCGCGTAGGCTGGCCGCGCAACTTTTTCGTGGAGCGGGGCAGAGAGTTTCCCGTTGCCCGGCTCGGGGTGGGCGCCCAAGCTGCCCGGCTCCCATGAGCGATACTCACGCCGATATTTCCCACGACCAGCACGCGGTGCGCCTCAAGAAGCTGCAAGAGCTGCGCGACGCTGGGCACGACCCATTTCGCGCCAACTGTGCGCAGACGCATCTCTCGGCTGACGCCAAAGCGCTCTACGTGGACGGGCAGGACAATGCCGTGACGGTTTCCGTCGCGGGGCGTTTGGTGACGTTTCGCGTGCAGGGCGGCAGCTCGTTCGTGAAGATTCTCGATCAGCAAGGGCCGCTGCAGCTCTACTTCCGCAAGGACGTGCTCGGCGAAGAGCGTTACGGCGTCTTCAAAAAGATGCTCGATCTCGGTGACATCATCGGCGTCACCGGCACGTTATTCAAAACCAAGACCGGCGAAATCACGGTGCGCGTGGATGCGTTTACGCTCGTGAGCAAGGCGTTGCGCCCGCTGCCAGAGAAGTGGCACGGCCTCACGGATTCTGAGCAAATTTACCGTCAGCGCTATCTCGACCTCATCGTGAATGCCGAGTCGCGCGGCCGCTTGATGCAACGCAGTCGCATCGTGGCGAGCATTCGCCACACACTCGCGACGCGCGGCTTTCTCGAAGTCGAGACGCCTGTGCTCGAAGGTGTGGCTGGTGGCGCGGCAGCGCGTCCGTTTACCACACATCACAACGCGCTCGGCGCGGATTTCTTCCTGCGTATCGCGCTGGAGCTGCGCCTCAAGCGCTTGCTCGTCGGTGGCTACGACCGTGTGTTTGAGATTGGGCGCGTGTTTCGTAACGAGGGCGTGTCGCGCAAGCACAACCCCGAGTTCACGATGCTCGAGGTTTACCAAGCCTACTCTGACTTTCGCGGCATGATGGAGTTGGTGCGCGGTATCTTCGCCGACCTCTGTCGCGATGTGCTCGGTGCGACCTCCATCAAACACGCGGCTAGCGGCGAGATGATCGAGTTTGGTGGCGAGTGGCGCGAGGCGCGTTACTTCGATTTGATTGACGAGGCAGTTGGCGAAAAGCTCAGCGCGTTGCGCGGCACGCCCGGCTATCGAGACGCCGCTATTACCGCCGCGCAGAAAATCGGCCTCGAAATCCATCCCGGTTGGGAAACGCACGAAGTAGTGAACGAGATTTTCGGCAAGCGCATCGAGCCGAACTTGATTCAGCCGACCTTCGTCACGCACCTGCCGAAAGAGCTCTGCCCGCTCGCCAAGCTCAACGCCGAGGATCCCGGCCTGATTGATGTGTTCGAGCTTATCATCGGCGGCATGGAAGTCGCCCCCGCTTACTCCGAGCAGAACGACCCGTTTATCCAGCGCCAGATGTTTGAGGCGCAGGTGGGCGAGGAGAAACAGAACCTCGACAACGACTTCCTGCTCGCGCTCGAGCATGGCATGCCGCCCGCCGGCGGCATGGGCATCGGCATCGACCGCTTGTGCATCTTGCTCACGGGTGCCGAAAGCATTCGTGATGTGATTCTGTTCCCGTCGCTCCGGCCCGACCACAAGGCCTGAGTTAGGCCGTCAGCCATTGGCGAAATTCGCAGGAAATTAGCGATATTGCCACTTGCTCGTGTTGGCGCGAAGGCTAGCTATAGGTTGTGCGCTTCTCCCCTCGCGCCCGATGCATTCTTGTTGCTGCAATGACAGCGACGCTCGCGCTGCGCGCAGCCCCTCAGGTGGATGTCAACCAAGACGGACTGCCTGACCTCTGGCAGCTTCGCTATGGGGCGCAGGGTCTTTTGCCGACAGCTGATGCCGATGGCGACGGGCTGAGCAACGAAGCCGAAGCTCGCATCGGCTCCGATCCTTTTTCGCCGAGCTCTGGGCTGACAGTAGAGTTGGCGGAGGGGCAGGGTAACGCCTTCTCTCTGCGTTGGGGCACTCTGCTGGCGAAGCGCTACGTGTTAGAGTCTAGTCCTGATCTCGTGACCTGGACGGCGGTGCGCACCGTCACTGGATCGGGGGCTGATGCGACCGCAGATGCGACCCCGCCTAGTAAGACGCTTTTCTACAGAGTGGCTGTGAGTGATACTGATAGCGACGGTGACGGACTAACCGACTGGGAGGAGACTTCGGCGGGCTACGATCCAGCGCGGATGTTTTCTGAAGGGCTGGGGAGCAATCCTACCGTTTCCAATCCGCGCATCACCGACTTCGAGCGCTTTAAGGATCAACTCGCAGTCGCTGGCAACACGCTCAGCGTTACATGCATTGATTCCGAGGTAGCGGAAGGTTGGCCACATCCTGCGGTGGCGGTCATTCGTCGCACTGGTGGTTTTGGTGCTTTGACGGTTAACTTCTCTCTCAGTGGGACAGCCTCGGCCGGTCAAGACTACGTCGCTCCCGGGCAACTGAGCGTAAAGATTCCCCTCGGGGCGGATCAGGCGATCGTCTCCCTTCCGCTCAACGGCGACTCGATCGAGGAGGGAACCGAGACGATCGTCCTGCAACTCGAGCCCGGTAGCGGTTACACCGTAGATTCCGCTGCAAAGACGGTTACGTTTAACACGGCCGATGCCGAAGCGGGACTCTCCGTGTTCGAAGCGACGCGCTTTTTGCAACAAGCCACCTTCGGGCCGACTCCCGATGAACTCGCGCGTGTGCGTTCTTTGGGTTTTGCCGCATGGCTTGATGCACAATTCAACCGACCGGTCGCGTTGCACCTTCCCATTATGCACGTTTGGTATGCGGAGCGTTCCGACGGAACGGTGAACGATAACACCGCTGTGGGGGTGGAACACCGTATGGATGCATTTTGGCGGCAATCTATGCGTGACGACGCGGACTCCGACCCGTTGCGGCAGCGTGTGGCTTTCGCGCTCTCTCAAATCTTCGTGATCTCCGACCGCATGTCCTCTCTAAACAACGACCAGCGCGGTATGGCGGATTACTACGACCAGCTGCTCACGCGAGCTTTTGGCACTTATCGCCAACTACTCGAAGGTGTGACGCGGCACCCTTGGATGGGGCTTTACTTAAGCGCCTTGCGCAACCGAAAGGCGAATCCTGCGATCAACCGCTATCCCGACGAAAACTATGCACGCGAGGTCATGCAGCTTTTCTCGATCGGGCTTTGGCGCCTCAATCAGGACGGCACCTACTACCTCTCCGATGGCACTGATTTGGATCCAGACGGGAATGTCGTCGCGGCTGGTCATCCTATCCCGACTTATGGGCAGAGCCAAATCTCCGTTCTGGCCCGAGTCTTCACAGGGATGAGCTACTCGATGAAGTTCACGAGTTCAACGGATGCCACCGAACTGCCCACGACATCGATCACGAATGGCATCCGAGTTCCTTGGCGACAAATGCGAATGTTCGACGTCGAGCACGACCTGGATGCCAAACACATTTGGCTGCCCGGAGCGGCGGCGATCGACCTTCCCGCGCGCACGGCTAATGGCTCTGCGGCCGGTGATGCTGACCTCGCGGCAGCGCTAGATTATCTAGCAAATCACCCCAACACGGCCCCGTTCATCTCGCGCATTTTGATTCAGCGTCTGGTCACCTCGAACCCGACGGCGGACTACGTGGCGCGCATCTCAGCCGTATTCGCGAACAACGGTAGTGGGGTGCGCGGTGATTTGCAGGCCGTCGTGCGAGCTATTTTGCTCGACCCCGAAGCGCGCGACTTTGCTTCGACAGAAGATCTTGAGCACGGCCAACTCCGCGAGCCCTACACGCGCTACGTCTCTGTCGCCCGTGCCTTGGGCGTTGCACCTAGCGATCCGACCGACGGCGGCCGCTACCGTGGATTTCAGGGCATTGACGCCGACTTTCTGCAGCGCCCTCTGAGTGCGCCATCGGTTTTTAATTTCTACCAAATCTCCTACGCTCCGCCCGGCCAAATCACCGATGCCGGGCTCGTGGCGCCGGAGTTTCAAATCCTAAATTCTGTTACCAGCATCACAGGGCCCAACCGTTTTTCTTCGGCTTTTAATGCGACCAGCGCGACAGGGCCCACCCAGTTTAACTCCAATTCGCAGTCCGATAATGCCGCCACGACGGATGTTAACGAAAGTCTGCGCAATTCTCGCATGAACGAATCCGTCTGGCTCCCGCTTGCGCGCCTGGCTAATCCCGACTCGCTCGTGTCGTCGCTAGCGCGCACACTTTGCTCTCGTCCGCTCACGCCCGGCACATTTCGCGCCATCACTCGCGCAGTGAATCGCCTCGCGGATCCGCAGGGCACGACGGATCTCACGGTGCGAGACCAGCGTGCTTCGCACCGGTTGCGCGTCGCAGCTCATCTCATTGCCATCGCGCCCGAATCGGCCGTGTTGCGCTAAACCCCGTCCCGCTATGCCCCGTCCTATCACCCGTCGCGATTTCTTGGGTCAGGCCAGCTGCGCTGCAGTCGGCTCTCTTGGCCTGCTCTCTACTCTGCTCAATCTGCGTATGGCCAACTCCGCGATGGCTCAATCGCTGCCGAGTGGGGATGACTACCGCGCCCTTGTCTGCCTATTTTTTGCAGGTGGGATGGATTCTTACAACCTGCTGATGCCAACCGAAGCCGCTCGACATGCGGCTTACGCGACTACGCGCGGCGGCATTTATGACGCCGCGAACAACAATGACGGCCTCGCGCTTTCCTTGGCCTCAATTCTTCCACTGGCGACATCACCCGCAGATGCGTTTGCGATGGGAGTGCATCCGCGCTGCGGTGATTACGCCGGGACCTCAGGCATCCAGTCCCTTTACGGAGCGGGCAATTTGGCTTTCGTTGCCAACGTCGGCACACTGGTTGAGCGCACCACAAAGACAGCCTACAACTCCTCGTTAGCGAAGCTTCCGCGCTCGCTCTATTCCCACTCCGATCAAGTGCAGCAATGGCACACGTCAGTCGCGACTGAGGTGCGCACCCTCGGGTGGGCCGGACGTGCGGCCGACTTGATCAACGCGGGTAATGATAATCCCCGCGTTTCGATGAACATCTCACTCAGTGGTCAAAATCTGTGGCAGACTGGGCGCAGTGTTTTTGGTTTCAGCATCGGCAGCTCCGGCAGCTCATTGCCGAGTGATTACGCCTCGCCCTACGCGACGCCGGTCGTAGCCAACACGAGCACCACTGCGCTGCGACAATCACTCCGCACTGCGGCGTTCGATAGTATCATGCAGCAGCAACACCAACACTTGCTCGACAGCACATTGGTGCAGAACGAGCGCGAATCGGTCCAGAGCTCGGCGGCTTTTAAGGATTCCTTTGACGGGAGTGTGCTCACCACCCTGTTTCCGGGTGATGCGTCTTATGTTCCTCCTAGTCCCTACACTGTATCGACCGACCCAGCCCGTAGTCTGGGGCAGCAACTGAAAGCTGTCGTCAGGACAGCCAAGATCCATCAGGAACTCGGCCTACGCCGTCAGACATTCTTCGTCAGCTACGGTGGCTGGGATCACCACGACGATGTCATTGATAATATGGATGCGATGATTGACGTCGTGAATCGTTGCCTCGCTGCTTACTGGCAGGCGCTCGGCGAGATCGGCCTGCGCGACAACCTCACGCTTTATACGGCTTCTGATTTTGCTCGCACGCTCACTTCGAACGGCGCGGGTTCTGACCACGCTTGGGGTGGCAACGCGATGGTGCTCGGGGGGCGCGTGCAGGGAGGGCAAATTTACGGTAGTTATCCCGATCTGTCGTTGAGCGGCGCCCAGGTCATTACGAATCGTGGCGTCACTTTGCCGGCGCTTTCCGTTGACGAATATTTTGCTGAACTTGCGCTATGGCTGGGCGTGCAGCCGCATCAATTGAGTGACGTGCTGCCGCGCATTGGTGAGTTTTATACACCGGGTTTGACGGCGCCCGTGGGCTTCATGCGCACGTGAAGGCCTCTCGTTATCGTCCGAGTTCGCGGGTGCGGGTGGGCGTGTTGCTCGTCGCACTTGGTTTGATTTGGCTTGTTTGGCGAAAAGCAGAGACGTCGCAACCGACGGCAAAGCCCGCAGCTGCTCGTCTGACTCCGCCGCACCTACTCTCGTCGGAAAAAAATTCGCCTGAATCGGCGCACGCTTGGCAACGGCTTCTCGCTGCCGACGGCTCAGGCCGCGAGGATTTGGCTATTTTGAAAGAACTCACGGATGCGTTTCTGCAATCTGTGCCTGTAGCGCAACGCCCGCCGCTCGGATTCGACACTGACCTGGCCCGCATTCTTACCAACATCGACTATCTCGGCGAAGAGGCGCTGCCAACTAGTCATCCCTCTTTGCGAGACGGGCGTTTGATCGATCGCTGGGGTTCGCCCTGGTTGGTGCATCCGCTCTCGCATGATGTTGTGCAGCTCCGCAGCGCCGGGCCAGATGGACGTTTGTTTACGGCGGATGACTTGGTGGCACCGAAGTCAACGGACGAGGCGGATAACTGAACTTGGTGCCGGAAGATGGGAGTTGGCAGACAGCTAAATACTCGCCTCCTTTAGAGCACGCGCACCATGCCTTGGCCGATTTATCTCTCACTCAAACAACTTTTCCCGACTGGGCGGGTGTCGTTTTTCACGATTGTTTCGGTGTTGGGCGTTGGTCTCGGCGTCGCGTTGATGCTCGTCTCGACGAGCGTGATGGGTGGCTTTGGCCACAAGATTCAGCGGATGATTATCGATACGCAGGGCGAGATTCAGGTGCGCGGCGGACGTCCGTTGACCAAAGACGACGCGATCGCCATTGAGCGCGCGCTCGGAGCGGAGAAAGACGTCGCGGCGTTCGCGCCTTTCGCATCGGGCGTCGTCATGCTGGAGTGCGACAGCAAGCCAGCATTTCCGGTCATCCAAGGATTCGACATCGAAAAGATGCGCGCTGTCGTGCCGGTAGAGCGCTACACAACAGCGGGCTCTTTTGCGGATCTTGATGACGACTCGGTGATACTCAGTTCGCTGTTGGCGGCCTCGCTCGGCGTGCACCCAGGTGATACCGTGAGTCTTTACACACCGCTGATGCTTGACCGGCTGCGCAACAACGAGGTGTTGCTGCCGCGTGACGTGCGGGTAGCGGGGATTTTTCAAATCGGGCATCAGCAACTCGATAGCTCCACCGTCATTTGCTCGCTGCGGCTGATGCAGGATCTTTACGGTCTCGAAGACATGGTGCACGGTTACAACCTCCGCCTGCGCGCTGGCGCGGATATTGACCGCGTGGCCGCTGCGCTCAACGCGGCACTGCCGGCTGGCATCTGGGCGGCTACGTGGTTTGAGAGTAATGCAGATTTTCAGGAAGTGCTCCAGTTCGAGCGCAACATGATCTTCTTTCTACTCACGTTTATCATCGTCGTGGCGGCGTTCTCCATCACCAGTTCGTTGTTGGTCACGGTTGTGCGCAAGACGCGCGAAATCGGTTTGCTCGGAGCGATGGGGGGAAGCGCTCGCGATGTGGCGCTGTGTTTCTGTGCGCAAGGCCTGTTTATCGGTGTAACCGGCACACTCGCGGGACTCGCGCTCGGTTGGCTCTTACTTGCACAGCGCGATGCCATCGTCGGCTTGATCGCACGTATGACGATGGGCGAAGAGGCGTTTGCGCGGTTCTATCAGTTCAGCTCGCTGCCAGCGCACACGACGCCGAAGGATGTCGTTATCATCGTCGCCTTCTCGCTCGCGGCGGCGACGCTGGCCGGTCTTATCCCTGCGTGGCGTGCCGCGCGGCTCAAACCTGTGGAGGCGTTGCGCAGTGAGTGACGCGACCCCAGTTCTGCGTGCTAGCGGTTTGCGCAAAAACTACCGCAGTGGTGATGTGACAATTGAAGTCCTGCGCGGTGTGGACCTCACGTTGGCGGCGGGTGAGAGCGTGTCGATTCGTGGTGAATCTGGTTCAGGCAAGAGCACACTGCTCAATCTGCTCGCCGGACTCGACCGGCCCGATGCGGGCGAACTTTTTTGGCGAAGCGAAGCGGCGCATCGGTTAACGCTGTCAGAGTTGACGCAACGCCGGGCGCGTTTTCTCGCGCTAGTGTTTCAAGCATACCACCTCATTCCGGAATTGGATGCGCTCGATAATGTGCTCATGGCTGCTCGCGTGGCGGGCGGAGCCGGACGGGCGGAACGGGAGCGTGCGCACGCTTTGCTCGCTCGCGTCGGGCTGGCTGGCCGCGCCCACCACACGCCAGCGCATCTCTCGGGCGGCGAGCGTCAGCGCGTCGCCGTGGCTCGCGCACTCATGAATCGGCCGGCGTTGCTGCTGGCTGATGAGCCGACCGGCAACCTCGACGAACGCACGGGCGAGGAAGTCATTTCGCTGTTGTTGGAAGTATGCGCCGAAGAACGTGCTGCGCTCGCACTGGTGACGCACAATGCCGACCACGCCCGTCGCTGCGCTCGTCAGTTGGTGTTACAGCAGGGTTGTTTTGCTTAATTATCGCGCCGCCGTGTTGGCCTCATTGCAGCGCATTATTGCATCAACTAAGAAGAGCACGGAGTTTGAGGCGAGTTCGTGCGAGTGAATCCCACCGGCTGGAGTTGGTGTCAGGTGACAGCCAACCCCAGCCGCGACCAATTGGTCATCCGGCATTCCGCCGGAGTAGAATTTTGAGCCAAGCTTCTAGTATTACCAGGAGAGAGTGCTCGTGAGGTTGTAGGAGCGGGGTTCGACCATTACGTTACGCTGGACGACAAAAGAGCTGGTAGTCCTGTCCCACTGGGCTTTTTGCAGTAGGTCGTCAGTGTTATTGAGCACATTGCGAACCAACAATTGGGTGCGCAAAGTGAAGTTCCGATTTAGGCGGATGGTATAGCCTAGTCGCAGGTCGGCCCGGACGCTAGTATCTGAGACAAACGCATTGGCCTCGTTGATCGAGCCATCGGCATAGGTCTCGTAGCCGAGGGTCACGCGCCCGCGATAAACCGCACTGCCGCCGATGGTAAATCCTTTGAGAAAACCTTTGGCTGGGAACGTATAATTGACGAGCAGTGAAGCTTGGTCAGCCGGCACGCCATGGTTTTTGCCGGAGTTTAAGGCGAGTTTCTGCGCCAAATCATCATCCCAGAGCGGAAGTGCGGTAGTAATGCTTGTAGCGGTGGCTAATTGCTCAGGGGTGGCGGCACCACCGAGAGCGTTCACATCATCGACATATTTGGCGAGTATGGGTCGATAGTATGCGTAGAAACTTGCGATGTCGGTTCCAAAGTTCGTGTATTTGTTCGACTGCTCAGAATAGGTTAAGCGGAGACGCAAGTTTTTCGTAGGATTATAGGTCACTTCTAGTTCCATGCCCTTGGTGGCGGAATCGTATGTGTTAACCCATGTGGTTGCGGGGGAGGAGGCTTCCCGATCAATTATTGGATCGTTGGGTAGCACCTGCGCGATCAGATCGTGAATATTGGAACTAAGGAATGCCCCACGCCCTGTGATACTATTGTTGTTAGTTGCGGCGTTCTCTTGGATCGTTTCGAATCGCGTAATTGATCCCTGCAATCGATTGCCAAATAGGCTGAACTTGATGCCCTTATCCATGCCGCTACCGCTATTAGGTGTGATTGGCTGCCAGTCGATATTATAGACATTATCATCGCCACTGACATTGTTGCTCGTATTGTAAAAAACATTAAGGTAATCAATCGGTCCCTTCTTTTCCTTAAATATACGAAGCACCGCTCCCCGCGATTTATTATTCCATACTCTGTCGTCGCGGTTGGTAATATTTTGATACGTTGCCTCGAGGTTTAGTTCGCCGAGGTAGTTGCCGATCGAGTCATCGAAGTTTGTCGAGTCGTAGTAGATGGCATCAGATCTGTCCTGCTTGCGTCGGTCCCTGCGCATGCCAGCAGTCAAAATCAAGCGGTTATTTAAAAGAGTTGCATGGTCGCTGAAGGAGGTGGAAGCGATTTTACCCCTAAGATAATTGCCCTGAAAGTTATACCAGTCACCTGCGACCATAGCGGGGTCGCCAACGAGAGGGAAACCATCATCCGGGAAGTAGGGGTTTTCTCCCGGCATCAGATAATAACGGGAATGGCTGGCCCAAGTTGCGGCGCGGATACCGGTGGCTCCGGTCGCACTCGACAGTCCATTCCAGCGCGTGATCGCGCCACGTAGTTGAACAGATTCCGAGGTTCTATCGTAGTAATTGTAAAAGGCGGTCAACCGGTGGCGACCTAAGAAGCGGAGCAAGGAGCTCTTTTTTGTTAGATCCAAATTATAACTCAACGTAGCACGATATTCGGAGCTTCTTATGTTGTTATCATTCCATACAGGGAAAGCGGCCTGCTCCACATAGGGCATGCCGACGAAAGGATTGGGCTGAGCAACCGCTGTTGCGGCGGGAACAGGGGTCGATGCCGTAGTCTGTGGCAGGTAGAGATTAGGATCGTAGTAAATAGCGTAGTCTGTGGAACGCAGCATATTGAGGCCTTGGGTTTTGCTGCGCTCCCAATTGCCGGCTATTTCGAGAAACAGATCTCTTGAAAATTGGTGTTCAATAAATGTGCTGAATCCGTCGAAACGCTGGGTGTAGTTATCTACCCCGCCCGAGAAAAATGTTTCGCGGGGAACGACCAGAGTTTGTCCAGCCCATGAATCGAGATATTTACGGTTGGCACCGAGGCTAGCGAGGTAGGCGTCGACTTTCGTTTGATCGCCGCCGAAATGATTCAGCAGGGTGTCCAGCGGATTGATCGCTACAAAGTCTGCAGTAATGGAGCTGGCGACATTGATATCGGACTCTTGACCGTTGATAAACACACCTGTCGATCGGGCGGCGCCGTAGTAGCGGTTGGGGGCAGTGCCAGTAGTGCGGCGAGTGGCGCGTAACAATTCGACGGAATCCTGCCCGCGAATATTAATGAAGTAGTTGTTATTCAGGAGAGCCAGACCAGTGCTGGTTGGCGCTGAAGCGATGTTGTCGTAAAGGGGGGTTCCCTGATCGACCCAGGTGGAGAATTTGTTGAAAGGAGCCCACGGACGCGCCGCCACGCGATCAATGGTTCCGTATTCGTAATTGGCGCGAATGGTAGTGGAGTTGCTTTTCTTGAAAGGGCGCCAAGTCGCAGCGACATACACGCCGTCTTTATCATCATGGGTGGGGTCACGAAAGCCATTCTTGCGGTCCAGCAAGCCATCAAACCGAACGGAGAACCGATTCTTAATCAGATGGAAATTTTGGTGGAGCTCCGACCGGATACTATTGAGATTGTCAAATTGGAGGACGGCTGAGCCGCGACTTGGGCCGAAAGCAGCCCGATTCGTCCCAATCTGAACCGACCCGGATGGATCACCGATACCGAACAGAATGGCGTTCGGTCCGCGGGCAAAACTTACACGTTCCGTGATATAGCGATCACCGAACGACTCAGTGCGGAAGAAATTCCGCATCCGCGTATTGGTCCGAAGGCCGCGCACAGAGAAGTTGTCGCCTGCTTTGGTGGAATCGCCGAAAATATCAGTGCCAAGTGTCGTGTAGACCTCCGTCGAGGGCAGGAATTGGGCGATAGATTCCATATCGGTTGCCCCGATATCATCCATGAGCTCAGCGGTGATTTCGGATATAGATGCAGGCGTTTCGCTCAGCAGCGTGCGCAAACGGGTGCCGGAAAGCGTCTCCGTGGCGACATAGCCGTTATCAGAAGAGGCAGAAACTTCGAAGGGAGAGAATTCGACAATGTCATCGCTACCTGAGGTTTCCTGCGCAAAAGCCGGAAGTGCCATAGAGAGCCCGGCAAGGTGGGCCAATAAAGCAAGCAGTCGGGTGGGGGCGTGATAATACTTTAGTCCGGGAGAGGACGCGGCAGAGTTCATAGGGGTTTTGGGGTTGGGGTCGGCCAGATGGACAGAAACAGTCGCACGGCCGCTCTCAGACGTATGATTCAAAAGTGTTTCTACAACTTTTTTTACGAAGTTAACGCTAGCCGGATTAGTTATTATTATGGCGCTCGCCGTTACACGGTTTCGCGCAGACTTCGGCTCCGTGTGATGGGGCGAGACAATCTGCGGCATGCGCCAACCTCACACCCCGCAACCGTCTCAAAGCATTAACAACAGTGCCATTCGGCGGACTCAAAGCCGTCTAGGCCACGGACACAAAATTCAGCGGGCGAGTTCGTGCGAGTGAATCCCAACGGCTGGAGTTGGTGTCAGGTGACAGCCAACCCCAGCCGCAACTGCAGTAGGTCGTCAGTGTTATTGAGCACATTGCGAATCAATAATTGGGCGCGCAAAGTGAAGTTCCGATTTAGGCGGATGGTATAGCTTAGTCGCAGGTCGGCCCGGCTCGAATTCAGCAGGATGCTGTCTCTGACCGGACCCTTGATTTATTCGACCGGGCGGAGTTCGCGACTCCGTGTGCTCACTTCGCGCGACGGCCAACTCAGTTGCCGCCGCGGCCACGAACCGAGGTAATACGCGAACGATCCCTTAATAATCGCGCTCAGCCTCCTATTAAGAAATAAATGCTAAACTAGGAATTTCTGAAAAACGGCCTGTTCTCGCGCCGGTTGGAGTGTCAACGTGCCGATCTAAACGCATGGCTACCTCAAAAATACGCTGCGGTGTTGCCGGGGTTGGGTCCCTTGGTCAGCACCATGCCCGCATCTACGCTTCGTTGCCCGGCGCGGAACTCACGGGCATCTTTGAAACAAGCGACGCTCGTGCCGCCGAGATTTGTGCCAAGCACAACTGCCGCCGCTTTGCCACGATCGCCGAGCTCGGTGCGGCATGTGACGTGGTCAGTGTCGTGGTGCCCACGGATCGGCACGCAGAGGTGGCGTTGCCGTTGCTCGAAGCAGGTTGCCACTTGCTGATTGAGAAGCCGCTGTGTGCCAGTCTCGCCGAGGCCGAGCAGGTGCTGGTTGCTGCGCAAAAAGCCGCTCGCCTAGTGCAAGTCGGCCACATTGAGCACTTCAATCCGGTGATGAGTTTCTTAGAGAAGCACGCCGATCGTCCCCAATACATCACCACGGAGCGTCTGGCGCCCTACCAACAGCGTGGCACGGAAGTCGGCGTCGTGCTCGATTTGATGATTCACGACATCGGTATCGTCCTCGCGCTCGTGAAATCTCCGCTGAAGAAAATCGATAGCGTCGGTGTGAACGTGTTGTCCAAAACGGAAGACATCGCGAACGCACGGCTGGAGTTTGCGAACGGTTGTGTGGCCAACCTCAGCGCTTCGCGGATGAGCTTAAAGAAGAACCGTGAAATCCGACTCTTTCAGGACGACGCCTATATCTCGCTCGATTTTATGAACCAGAAGGGACACCTCGTGCGGAAGAGCGCGTTGGTGGCCTACGGGCTCAAGCTGAAGGTCGGGCTCGCCAAGCCCGGCGACGCTTCGTCGATTCCTGTCGAAGAAATCCCCATCGAAAAGGGTGAGCCGCTGGCGATCGAGTTGGCGCATTTTCTCGATAGCGTGCGCGCCGCCAGTCAACCAAAGGTCGGTGGCGCGTTGGGCAAGTCCGCACTCGAAGTGGCCATCGCCATTACTGAACAAATCAAAGCGGCGAAACGCGCCGGTTGATTTGCAGTTCACTTGCCATGGCCGCATCCGCGTCATTCGCCACTAATCCTTCCGTGCCTAGGCCGGTCGATTTGCTCGTCATCGCGGGAGAGCATTCAGGTGATGAACACGGAGCCCGGATGGTGCGCCGCCTGTTGCAGTTGCGGCCGACGATGCGCATTTGCGCGATTGGCGGCCCCAAGCTGGCCGAAGCGGGCGCGGAGCTGCTGCACGACCTGACGGCGACGTCGGTGGTGGGCTTCGTCGAAGTGCTGAAGCACTATCGCTACTTTCGGGATGTCTTTCGTGCGACGCTTGGCTGGATTGGGCAAAACCAGCCGCGAGCGGTGTGTTTTGTGGATTATCCGGGTTTTAATCTGCGTTTGGCGAAACGTCTGCGAGAGTTGGGGCTGAGCGTAAAAGGCGGCGGGAAAATCCGCATGCTTTACTACATTTCGCCGCAGATTTGGGCGTGGAAGGCCAAGCGACGCTTCACGATGGCGCGAGATCTTGATGCTTTGGCGACGATTTTCCCGTTCGAGGTGGAATGTTATAAAGACACCGATTTGCCGGTCGAGTTTGTGGGGCACCCTTTTCTCGCCGTGGGCTATCAGCCGCCGGTGCGGTATGCGCCAACGGGGCCGATTTTGCTTTTGCCCGGCAGCCGGGTGCAGGCGGTGGAACGTATTTTACCTGATTTTCTTAACGCTTTCGCTGAATTTTCCCGCACACGAGCCGAAGCAAAGGGGATGATTGTCTATCCCAGCCAAGAAATCGCTGATGTGGCTCGCTTGGTGTTGCGCGGGTTTCCCGCTCTCGCGACCAAGGTTACCCTGCAGCCGAACAATGTGCCTTGGGCGGCGAAGGCGGTGCTGACTTCCAGTGGCACGATGTCGCTGCACTGTGCGTTGAACGGGCTGCCGGGAGCGATTGGCTATCGCACGAATCCGCTGACATACTTTCTCGCGAAGCGTTGGGTGAAAATTGATTATATCGGCATCGCCAATCTTTTGCTCAAAGAGGCGATGTATCCTGAGTTTATCCAAGGCGCCGCGACGGCGCAGGCGCTGGCAAATCAATTAGCCGAGTGCAGCGATGAACCGGAGCGTTTAGAGAAAACGCGGCAGCAAGCGACCAAGCTCCGCAAAATCCTCGCTCAGCCCGCGCAAGGCGACGTGGCCGATTGGGTGCTAAAGAAGATGGTCTGACATCATGGCGTTGCCGCGCAGCATGACTTTGTCGGGCTGGAGTCCGCGTGCGCTGGGCGCGTTGACGGCTGGGGCACTGGCGTTGGTTGCGTTGGTGGGTTGGGGGCTGGTGCGGGCTGAGCATGCCCGCGCCGACGAGGAGAGGTTTACGCGTCTTTCGCAAGAGATGCGGGTGAGTGTGGAGGCGCGTTTTCGGACAACGGAGCAGGCGCTGATGGGGCTGCGCTCGCTGGCGGCCAGCACGGATTTCTTGCCGACCGAGGCACAATGGTCGCGGCAGGTGAAAAACGTCGGTCTGTATTTGAATGACGGAGTTCTCGGACTCGGGTGGGTGCGGTGCCTGCCGACAGAGGAGCGGGAGCATTTCTTGGCGGATCGTCGTGCTGCGGGTTATCCCGATTACCCTGCGCCGCCCGTGCAGCTAGAGAGAAAGGAATATTGGTTGGTGACCAATGTGGCTCCTTTGTCTCGCAGTGCGGCCGCACTGGGGCGCGATTTTTTTGCCGAGCCGGATTGGCGGGAAGCCACGGAGCAAACCCTGCAGATTGGTGGCTACGCGTTGAGTAAGCGGACGCCCGTGGACTCGGACGTGGGCAGGGTGCCGGGATTTTTGCTGATACTGCCTGTGTATGCTGGGGACAATGAGCCGCAGGACGAAACTGGTCGCCGCGCCGCCGTGCAGGGTTGGGTCTATGCGTCGTTGCGGCCTGACCACTTACTACAGACCGTGGCTGATTTTGCTGACGGTCAGCTTGATTATGAGATTTTACAGGGCGATACCAACGATGCGGGTATGATTCTCTATGACAACGATGGTCACTTGGTGGAAGCAGCCCAAGGACTCGAGGTGAAAGAATCCTTTTTTTCTCAGCGCAGTCATCATGTGCGTCTAGCCATGACGCTGTTCGGCCAGCATTGGACTCTGCATGTCAGCACATTGCCAGCGTTTGATGAAGCGGGGCGCAGTTGGTTGGCCCCCCTCGCGCTGGGAGGTGGTTTGGGCGTGGCGGTGTTGTGCGGCTTGTTGGTCTGGGCCCAAGGGGGCTCGCGTATCCGCGCGCAGCAACTGGCGATGGAGATGACGGAGGAGCTGCGCCAATCTGAAAGTCAGTCTCGACGACTAGCCAGCGTGGCAAGTCGCACGACCAACGCGGTTATAATCACAGATAATCGCGGATTGATTGAGTGGGTTAACGATGGGTTCACGAGGTTGACCGGCTATACGATGCCAGAGGTGCAGGGTCGTAAGCCCGGGGCATTTTTGCAGGGGCCGGATACCGATCCCGTGACCGTAAAGCGCATGCGTGACGGAATCGCAGCGGGCGTCGGTTTTCAGATAGAGATAATTAATTATAGCAAAGATAGGCGGCGCTATTGGCTACAGATTGATGCCCAGCCGATACGCGGGGAGCAGGGGGAAATCCAGGGCTTCATGGCGATCGAGTCCGACATCACGCAACGCAAAGAAATCGAAGAACAGCTGTCGCAGGATCGGGCGCGGCTGAATTTCATCTTCGATAACACCCCCATCGGCATCTCTCTGCTCCAAGCGTCGGCGAAGGGGACTCGTTCACGTTTCGTCAATCCCGCGCACCTCGCCATCACCGGATTGACGCGGACTCAGATTGACGAACCGGACGCATTTGTCCGGGCGACCTATCCCGAGGACTACAAGGTGCAGCATGAATTAGAGCGCGAAATCGAGGCGGGCAAGCGGGATCGTTTCACGCTGGAAAAGCGTTACGTGCACTCCGACGGCGATATGGTTTGGGTGTTGTTCAACCGGGTGCGTTGGCGGCATGTCGATGGTAGCTACGATGATCTTTCTACAGCAGTAGATATTACCGCGCAGAAGCACGCAGCGCAGGATTTGCGTGCAGCCAACGAGGCTGCGGCTGCGCTCAACAGTGAGCTGGAAACCGCCATCACCCGCGCCAACCAAAGCGCCATGGAAGCTCAGCAAGCGAGTATCGCGAAGAGTCAGTTCCTCGCTATGATGAGTCACGAAATTCGCACGCCGATGAACGGGGTCATCGGCATGACGAGCCTATTGCTGGATTCACCGCTCACCCGCGAGCAGCGCGATTACGCCGAGACAATCCGCACCAGCGGCGATGCTTTGCTGACGATTATTAACGACATTCTGGACTTTTCCAAAATCGAGTCCGGCCGGCTGGAGTTGGAGACTGCAGAGTTCAGCCTCTCGGAGTGTGTGGAAGGCTCGCTCGATTTGTTGGCGACCCGCGCAGCAGAAAGGCGATTGGATTTGCTCTACGAAATATCCGAGCACGTGCCGGCACTCATTCTTGGCGACGTCACCCGCTTGCGGCAGATCCTCGTTAACCTCATCGGCAATGCCCTCAAGTTTACCGAAACGGGCGAAGTGCTTGTGGCGGTGCGCAGGCTCCGCTCTCTTCAGAATGATTTTGTGGAGATGGAGTTTTCGGTGCGCGATTCAGGCATCGGTATTCCCGAGGAGGCTTGCGCGCGGCTGTTTCAGGCTTTCTCGCAGGTGGATGCTTCAACGACTCGAAAATATGGCGGCACGGGTCTCGGGCTAGCGATCAGTAAGCGTCTCGCGGAGATGATGGGTGGGCGTATGTGGGTGGAGAGCGAAGTAGGCAAAGGCTCGACATTTTTCTTTACGATTACCGCCCGGGTCGCACCCAGCCGTCCGCGTCTTTTCCTCGGTAGTCAGCGCGGCGGGATACAAGGCCGCCACCTGTTGATCGTGGACGACAACAGCACCAGCCGCCGCATCCTCGCGGAGCTTTGCGTGCATTGGGGCGTGGTGCCGAGGGCTTGCGAGTCCGGTGCTGAGGCGATTGCTCTATTGCAGAGCGGAGAAAAGTTTGATGCCGCGATACTCGATATGCAGATGCCGGATATGGATGGCGTCACCCTTGCCGGAGAAGTTCGGCAACTGCGCACTGAGCAAGAAATGCCGCTCGTGCTACTTTCCTCTATCGGTCGTCGCGAAAATTGCCCGCACTTTTCGGCGCATCTGCACAAGCCCGTCAAAGCGTCCCAATTACACGACACCATCGCGAACCTCGTCTGGCGCAGCGCACGCTTGGGCAAAACCGAAACAGCTCCGCCCCAAGAGCCGCTCTCCGTGCCCATGCCTGTTGCTGCCACTGAGCGCATCCTGCTCGCCGAGGACAACGTGGTGAACCAAAAGGTCGCGCTCCTGATGCTGCGCAAACTGGGTTACCGTGCCGATGTGGCGGCCAACGGGCATGAGGTGCTCGCCGCTGTCCAGCGGCAGCCCTACGACATCATTCTCATGGATGTGCAGATGCCCGAAATGGATGGATTTGAGGCAACGCGGCAACTGCGCGTGAATACTCCGTCCGGGGCTTCTGGCCAATGGATCATCGCCCTCACGGCCAATGCGATGCAAGGCGACCGCGAGGCTTGTCTCGCGGCCGGGATGGACGACTATTTATCCAAGCCGATCAAGCAGCCCGACTTGCAAGCCGCTCTGCAACGCGCTCGCCAGGAGCGCGGTCAGCTCCGCACCTGAGTTCCACAAGCGCAGGGCAAATTAAACCGTTCGGACTCAGCGGGGGCTTCGGCCTACGGGCGGGCCGATGGTTCGTTGTCGGGCAAAAATATTTGGCCGAGGCCTTGCGCTACCTCTTTCGAAAACTTTTCTGTGAGAGGGTTAGTGCCACCGAGTTTTTTTAGGCCTAAGTCCAGCAGGCCATCGACGATTAGACCTTTAAGCCCCTTGGGGGAATCGCTCTTGGAATTGGTGAACGTGCCACTGACCAGACTCACCAAGAGCTTGTTCTGGTCTAATCCGCCTAGCGCATAGCTGGTAGTAAGGTCTGCGACGAAAGCGAGAGCCTTAAAGAAGCGATCCCACTTTTGGTCGATCAGGTCTCTCTGCGCATAATCACGTTGGGCTTCCGCCAAGTTTTTCCTGAAATTTTCTTCTACTTGGGCTAGATACTTAGGGGTCGCTTTCGTGAAGAGGATCGCAAGTCCGGGGGCCGTGATGCTGCTGAAATACAAGCCGGACTCGCTTGTGCCATCGTCTGTGTCCACCACTTCGCCGGAGAAAACATAATACCCCATCGCCAGCTGGTCACCGACGGCATCGCGGGCGGGGATAAACTCAAACGCACCTCGGTATTCGAGTCCTACGCCGTTGTAGTATGTTCCCGATGTCGCGACCGTGATGCGATCATCCATCGCCGGGTGCCGACGAATCATCGGGTGCTTGATCGTTTTAAATTCACCTTCAAGGCGAGGGGGCTCGCTAGTCATCATCGCCGTGGTTGCGCAAATCACGATTCCCTTTTCGAGAAAGCCGTCTTGGTCGTAAACTTGCTCATAGACGTGATCGGGATAGATTACGTGATGCACCCGATAAACTTGGCCAGGCACGGTTTTCCCGCTGCGCCACTCGCCTTCAATCACGAGGTTATTTTGTTTGTCCAAGACTCGGGCATGCCCGTTGAGGCTTCCCGACAAAACCTTAAACAAGTAGCCTTGCGAGACATCTAGGCCGAGGAGCGGTGTTGTGACCAAGGTCGTCAACACCAGCCACCGAGTGAGGTGCATACGCATAACCTCAGTTATTATTGAGACGCTTTTAAGACCGGCACCCCATTTTCGAAGTAGGTGATTTTTTCGACGAGCCGCTCTCCCTTGATCACCACGATCTTGGCGTCTTCAAAGCCGGGCATACGGTTGAGCGGAAATTTGCCGCCTTGGGTGACATCGTCTAGATAAGTGACGGATTCGCCGTGGGGTTTGCCGTCGCGCATAGGGGTGCGGCTTTGCAGGCGACGCCCCATGTAGGTATAGGAAACAGATTCATCATCCGTGATTTTCCGCTGAAAAATAGCCATGGTCTTAGCCGGGGTTTTGACCCGTCCTCTAATCTCCACTGCAGGCATGGTGGAGAAAGTCGCTCTTTCAATGGGCTCTATGCCCGAAAAATAAAAAACGGTGATGCTGGGTTCGGTTTTTGGAGTAGGAACGGACGCCATCATCTTTTGCATCTGAGGGTCGGAGTAGGTCGTTTCCATGGAGATATCCATCAAGCTGCGCAGCACCAAAGCTCCGGTTGCGTTTGGTTCCCCATTGGTGAAGCGGTAAACGCCACGGGAGATGCTTTTATTGCGGGTGATCATCGTCATGGTTTGGCGTTCACCGTCTGTCGCCATGGGCACCTCGTTGCGCTCAAAAGTGCGATAAGAGACCCACACTTCAACATCGCCATCGAGCCGACCGTCTTTGGCGCTAGCGGCTAGAGGAATGATTTTAATATCACTATATTCCGGCGGCTTGGTGGCATTGGGATTGATGCCTACGCTACGCAGTAGCTTCTTGTTGCCTTTCTGAATTTGCTCCCACTCGCCCGGAATGGCGAAGCGCAGGCCGAACCATCGGTATTGGTCTTCTTGTGATACCTCGCAGGGCCATGCGATTCCCGCCGGTTTATTAAAAAACCCAGGGGCTGAGGCCTCCGTGTAATCTGCAGCATAGCGTTTGACGATGGCCTGAATCTCGGGGTCGTCGGATTCAGGTAATTCTGGCAAAGCTTGCTTTCTGGAGGCAGCTCCAGCGGCGACGACGAGAGACAAACTAATGAGGACGAGGTTGAGTCTATTTAAGATCATTCTTGTAAGACGTTAACGGTTTTTGCGTGGGTTTTTGCCAAGTCTGCCTCTCTACATACTTGGACTGCGCATAAGCTGCTAGATTAATTATCTTATAATTAGTAAAACTTTAGCGGGGCGAGGTGGGTCGATTTGCTTGTTCTTACTCCTGATTGCGCATCAGAGAATAAATCCATCCGTCGCAACATGACCATGAATGACGCGCGCTTGGGGTGATGGATTAGCTTTGCGGACTTGGGTTGGCGCGAAGGGAGTGTTCGACTTGTGGCCAGAGGTGCTGAGCGCGTTCGGTAATGATTTGCCGGCAGCGGGTGACTTCGGCTTTGCGGCGGGCGAGGTTGGCATCAGCGACACGGGCGAGGTCGTCGAGATTGTAGAGATAGACGTCGGATAGTTCGGCGCAGGCGGGTTCGACATCGCGTGGCAGAGCGAGATCGAGTAGGAACAGCGGACGGCCCGCGCGGCGACGCCGCGTGGCGGCGACATCGGCTTTGGTGATGATAGCCCCGGGCGCGGAGGTGGAGCAGGCGACGACATCGGCTTTCGCCAGCAGCTCGGGGAGTTCGGCGAGGCTGGCGGCCCAGCCGCCTGCGCTGGCGGCGGCTTCTTCGGCTTTGGAGAGCGTGCGACTCGCGACGGTGATACGGCTCGCGCCACGGCTGCGGAAGGCTTGCACGGTTTTTAGCCCGATGTCGCCTGCGCCGACCACGAGCACGCTGGCTTCGGCGAGGTCGCCGAAGATTTGTCCGGCCAGCTCAACGGCGACGGTGGCGATGTTGATTTGGCCTTCGCCGATGGCGGTCTCGGTGCGCAGATGTTTGGCGGCTTGGAAGGTTTTCTGGAAAACGCGGTTGAGCACCGGCCCAGTCCACTGTTGTTGCAAGGCGCGGTCGTAGGCGTCCTTCACTTGACCGAGAATCTCGGCTTCGCCGACGATTTGAGAGTCGAGGCCGATGGCGACCGAGAAGAGGTGGTGGATGGCTTCAGGCCCTTGACGCAAGACGAAGACCTCGGCGAGGGCTGGGTCGCCATCGAGTGATTCGGTCAACATCCGCCGCAGCAAAGTCGCTGTTTCTGGGGTTTGCACCACCGCGTAGAGCTCGGTGCGATTGCAGGTGCTAAGCAGCGTGAATTCGTTGACGGCGGCGTGGGCGTGCAGACGGTCGGCGAGTGCGGCGGCGCGCGCATCGTCGAGCGAGAGGCGCTCACGCACCGCTAAAGGCACAGTCTGGTGACTCGCGCCGAGCAAGACGAGAGAGGCAGATGTCGTTTCCATGCTTTACGGGACAGGCTGGGCGACGGGAGCGGTTTCGTGGCCGCGACTAGAATTGACTGGGCCGAGCGACACGAGCGCTGCAATTAACAGCACGATAGCTGTCCACGCAAAACGGTTAGAATGCAGCCGTCCGCGCCAGCGCAGTCCGAGAGCGATAGCATAGGCGAGCCACACCGCGCAGGTCACGAGGAGCTTGGGCCAATTGACGGTGGCAGTGTCGCGCACCCACCACGCGGCGCCGACGCCGAGAGAGATCGTCAATAAACCTACGCCCGCAAGCAGCAGGCGAAAGTTGATTTGGCTGAGTTGCACCACGGACGGCAGAAACCAGAAAAGTGTGCCGAGGTGTTTTTGGCGCAGGTTCCAATCTTGCAGCAGATGCATGAGCGAAGTCAGCGCCAGCAACCCAAAGACGCCGTAACTAAACACAGCGAGCGCGGCATGAAACTCGATCCACGGATTTTGTCCGAAGAGATGCTGCCCTCCGCCGGGAGCGGTGGCGTCCCACTGGCGGATGAAAAGCGAGGTCATCGCCAGCAACGCCGCATAGCCCGCTCCGAAAAGCCCGAGCAGACTTACGCGAAAGGCCGGGCCGACCACGAAGTAGAGCACCATCGCGGACCACGCGACGAATTGAATGATTTCGAATTTGTTACTCAGCGGACAGCCGCCCACCGCCAAGCCTCGGAGGTAGAGTCCGGTGGTCTGAAAAAACAGGCCCGCTGCGAGCAGCGTGTTGAGCACCACGCGTGAGGTCGGCTGATTACGCGGGCGCAGCAGACTGCCGCAACCCAGCCCGAAACCCGCTACGTAGAGGAGGGTGCCGAGCCAGATGAGACCGCGGTCAGTGAAAAGGAAAGACATAGGCTCAACTTGGCAGGCCGCGCCTCCCGGCGCAAGCGCAGCGCAGCCAGCCAGCTTGGCTAAGTTCGGTGACTGGCGGAGTGTCCGCTGGCGTCACACAATGGCGTCAGTTGGAGACGCCGGAGTCGGCGGCGGGGGCTTTTTGGCGGAATTCGAGTTTGTCGCCGTTGCGGACGACGAGGATGGGTTCGCCTTCTTTGACGTCGCCGCGAAGCATGGACTCGGCGAGCGGGTCTTCGAGGTAGTGCTCGACGGCGCGGCGGAGCGGACGGGCGCCGTATTTCTCGTCGTAACCTTTTTCGACGAGCAGCTCTTTGGACTCAGGCGAAAATTCGAGCAACAGATTGCGAGCGACGAGACGCTTGGTGACTTTACTGACTTCGATTTCGACAATCTTGGTGAGCTCTTCTTTGCCGAGTGGCTTGAAGACGACGAGGTCGTTGATGCGGTTGAGGAACTCGGGCTTGAAGACGCGCTTGGCTTCTTCGAGCACCTTTTCCTTGAGCTTGTCGAGGTCGTGGAAGTCGGAGCTGCCGGCGGCGGCAAACCCCATCGTCGTCTGGCGTTGGATGAGCTGAGCGCCGACGTTGGTCGTCATGAGAATGATGGTGT